>Ga0265297_10001135_pt1 | contig 65409 bp, 44 predicted proteins | sample Munlanlwell13791_FD_192502 | JGI IMG/M metagenome (GOLD analysis project Ga0265297, IMG submission 192502) | Leachate microbial communities from a municipal landfill in Southern Ontario, Canada - Leachate well 137-91 | ecosystem: Engineered > Solid waste > Landfill > Unclassified | place... | reverse complement strand
ACCTAATGAGTCAGTCTTTATAAGATATACATTTGCAGAATCCGGTGTGCCTGTACCGAAAGAGTACGTATATCCTGCAACTATATAACCTTTATCCGCAGTTTGTTGAACTGCATTAGCACAATCTCCATCAGTTCCACCAAAAGTTCGTGTCCATAATGTATCTCCCGTTGAATTAATCTTTATAAGCCATACATCATACCCGCCTGCCCCATAAGAACCGGTCTCGCCCGCTATTATATATCCGTTATCAATGGTCTGCCGAATTGAATTGCCATATTCAGTCCCGGTTCCACCATAAGCTCTTGTCCACAAACTATCCCCTGCTGAATTCGTTTTTATAATATAGACATTAAAACAAGTTGGAGTACCTACACCGTAAGAACTTGTTATTCCTGCAACTATATAGCCGTTATCCGTCGTTTGTTGGACTGAATAACTTCCATCAGTGCTCGTTCCCCCATAAACTCTTGTCCATAAAGTATCTCCGCTTGAATCCGTTTTTATAAGGTAGACATTGGTTCCACCCGTACCGTAGGAGTTTGTATATCCCGCAACTATATAACCGCCATCACTAGTCTGCTGAACTGCATAACTTCCATCGTTGTTATTCCCACCATAAGCTCTTGTCCATAAAGTATCTCCTATTGAGTTTGTTTTTACAAGATAAACGTTGGTATATATTGGAGTGCCTGCACCACAAGAGCCTGTCATCCCTGAAATTATATAACCGCTGTCTTTTGTTTGCCGGACTGCGTAGCCTCCGTCATTGCCGGTTCCGCCATATGTTTTTGTCCACATCGTATCGCCTGTCGAATTTGTTTTTACAAGGTAAAAATCGCCTGCTCCTGCACCATATGAGTATGTCCATCCCGCAACTATATAACCGCCATCATTAGTCTGCTGAACCGACCGTCCATAATCTCCATTGTTCCCACCATAAATCCTTTTCCATAAGGTATCTCCCGATGGATTTGTCTTTATAAGATAAACATCCGGTCCGCTTGTACCATATGACCACGTTCCTCCTGCAACTATATAACCAGTGTCGGTAGTTTGCTGAACTGAATTGCCGCCGTCATCTTTATTTCCACCATAAGTTTTTGTCCATCCTGCGTTTACGGGATTGGTTGTAATTAAACCCATTCCCATCAAAACCCAAACTCCTAAATTTTTATTCATAATCCCTCCTGTTTTTACCTTATAATCGTAATTTTCTTTGTAGTTTTTAATGTACCCGCATTCACCCTCACAAAATACACCCCGTTCTTTTTTATCTCAGGCGTGAATGTATAATTCCCTTTGCTTAATGTCCCGTTATAAACAATCTCTTTCTCCCTTCCACACAAGTCGTAAATTTTTACATTTGCATTTATACTCTTTGGCACTTCCAAATAAATCTTATCTTTAATTATTTTCAAATCTGCATTCCCCAATCCGAAATCCAAAATGGAAGGTTCTTCTATCCCTGTTTCTTTCCCCAGTCTAATTAGATAGATATCTCCACTGCCTACCCCGAAAGATTTTGTCATTCCCGCAAGTATATATCCGCCATCTTTAGTCTGTTGAACTGAATAGCCCTCATCATAGGCAGTTCCTCCAATAGTTTTAGTCCACAGGGGATTACCAAGGGAATCCGTTTTTGTGAAGCGAACATCCATCTTATTAGAAAAATCTGCCCCCGTTGTTCCCCCAATTATAAAACCACCATCAACGGTTTGATATACAGAGTTGCCATAATTAAAAGAAGAGTCTCCGCGAATAGTTTTTTCCCAGAGGGTATCGCCATTTAAATCAATTCTTACAAGATAGATGCACGCATTATATAAACCCCCTCCTACTAATATGAAACTACCATTCGTAGTCTGGCGTACAGATGATATATGATCTCCGCCGTCGGTACCAAAACTTCTGGTCCAGAGGGTACCCCAACAGAATCCGTCCTTATTATATAAGCATCCCCATTCCTACAATATGCGTCTCCTCCAATTATAAATCCGCCATCTGTATTCTGAGAGACAGAATGAGCTCTATCGCCACTTTCTCCATAAATTCTTGTCCACAAAGTATCTCCCGAAGAATTTGTCCGGATCAGATAGGCACGCCTACTGCCTGCTCCGAAAGATTTTGTCCATCCGGCAATAATAAATCCGTCTGTTCCGCCTGAGATGGGTTGAACCGAATATCCTTCATCATCGCCGGTTCCGCCGTAAGTTCTTGTCCATAGCGTATCGCCATTCCCGTCAATTTTTATAAGGCAAACATCCGTACTGTCATAATCAGTGTATCTTGTATACCCTGTATATCCCGTAATTATAAATCCGTTATCGGCAGTTGGACATATGTATTCGCCGTAATCATTCGAAATCCCGCCATAAGTTTTTGTCCAGATAGTATCTCCGTTCAGGTCAACTTTTATAACATAAATATCACTTTTGCCGGCACCAAAAGAATTAGTAGACCCTGCAATTATAAAGTTGCTATCCTCAGTCTGACATACGCAACATCCCTCATCACTATTAATCCCGCCGTAAGTTCTTGTCCAGAGGGTGTCCGGTGCGGATGCGGATAATGCGGTTGATAGTAAAAATAGCATAAGATAAATAATGTGTTTTTTCATAGTTTTTCCACCTACTTCATTAATATAAGTTTTTTTGTCTCCTTGTAATTATCGGCAATGAGAGTAGCAAAGTAAATGCCTGCCGATAACCCTTTTGTATTTACTGGGACATTATAATTCCCTGCGGGTTTGAGTTCGTTGACGAGAGTTTTCACGCATCGACCCGATAAATCATAAAGTTTCAAGGAACAGTCCCGACTGTCCCCTACGGAGAAGGAAATAATTGTTGATTGAAAATACGGATTTTGACTTGCCCTGAGCATAGTCGAAGGGGTTTTAATATTTGATTTTCCTTCTTCCACCCCCATACATCCGCAATTAGTGGAATTACTAATATCGTCAAGCGCATAAATAGTGTAATTCCACCCAATACCAACCACCAATTCTACGCATCCATCATTATCAATGTCTGCAATAGCTATGTCGTGAAAATCACTGTATAATTGTTTTTCCCATAAAAATGAGCCATCTTCGCCATTAAGACAACGTAAATAGTTATCCCTATTAGGGACAAGAACTTCAAACCTATTATCCATATTAATATCAGCAATGGAAATGCCTCTATGAACAAAACCTGTTGTCACATAACTCCATTTTAGAGTTCCACTTACCCCGTTAAAGCAATAGGCTTTTTTGTCATTACTTCCAATTACTGCTTCCAGTGTATCGTCTTTATCCACATCTGCTATTGCCGGTGAAGATAATATAATATCTCCAGTTGTATAACTCCATTTCACTTCTCCGGTTACTCCATTAAGACAATAAACCGTACTGTCATTACTTCCAATCACTACTTCTATCGTATCATTATTGACATCTGCTATTGCCGGAGAGGAGCGTATCGTTCTCCCAGTTTTATAACTCCATTTTACATTCCCGGTTATTCCATTAAGACAATAAACTTTATTATCCCAACTTCCAAATACTATTTCTATTGTATCGTCTTTGTTGATATCTGCTATTGCTGGGGAAGATTCTACATACCCTCCAGTTGTATAACTCCATTTTACTCCTCCTGTTATTCCATTAAGACAATAGACTCTGTCACTTCCAACTACTACTTCCATCGTGTCATCTTTATCAATATCTGCTATTGTTGAGGAAGAGACTACAGCATTATTTCCAGCCTTATAACTCCACTTTATTCCTCCCGTTATTCCATTTATGCAATAAATTTTAGAGTCATTACTTCCGATTACTACTTCCATCGTATCGTCCTTATCCACATCTGCTATTGCAGGCGATGGTCTGACAATTTGCCCTATTAAATAGCTCCACTTTACTCCTCCTGTTATTCCATTTAGGCAATACACCTTGCAGTCGTCACTTCCAAATACTATCTCCATAGTATCATCTTTGTCAATGTCTGCCACTGCTGCACCATAGGATTCCATTCCACCTGTTTTGTATGACCATTTTACTTCAGGCGCGGACATCATAGCCCCTCTCATCCATTGCAGATGCGTATTCTCAAGTGTTGCCCCATATTTAGTCCACGTGCCACTTGCATAAGTCTGTTGAAAAAGAAATAATGCTAGTATAATTGTCATTTTCTTATTTCATCAAAACCAATTTCCTCGTCTCTTTAAAACTGCCTGCTGTTAGTCTCACAAAATATATTCCTGTTTTTAATTCTTTTGCATTCAGGTTTAGATTATAACTTCCCGCAGGTTTTTCTTCATTAACTAATGTCTTCACACAACTTCCCGAAATATCGTAAACGCTTAATATCACTCGAGTTCTAACGGGTATGAAATACTTTATAACTGTAGATTTAATAAACGGATTTTCAGTTACCCTGAGCGTAGTCGAAGAGGTTCTAACATTTGATTTTTCTTCTACTCCTATTCCCTCATAAAGTGCTCCCCATGTGCGGACACAGCCATAAGGGGGTCCCGCAATACCCGAGTAAAGAACAAGACACCTATTGTTGTCTCCGTGAGATATTACAGGTGAATATTGATTCCCCTTTGCCGATATAAATGGCGTTGCGTTTATTACGGCACCTCCTTCACTTACCTTTGCGCTATGAATGTCATACTGACTTCCATCGTGTCCCTCCCATACGATAATGTAATTTTCCCCATCAAAGGCAACAGAGGTGTTGCGTTCATAATCAGGTAAAGTGCTTATCGGTATCCCGGATGTATCAAGCAAAGTACCATCGGTATCTACTCTTGCACCATAAATATCATAGTTGGTAGAAGTCCATACAACTAAGTAATTTTGCTTGCCAAAGGATATGGATGAATTTCCGCCAAAAGTAGAAATTTGAATAGGAATAGTATCTATCACAACTCCACTACTGTTTATTCTAACGCCGTAAATATAGTTGTTTTGCCATACAACTAAATAATTTACTCCATCAAAAGCAACCAAAGGAACTCTATTCTCCCCGGATAAAGCTATTTGTATCGCATTTGTATCTATTATTACTCCTTCTTTATTTACTCTTGCACCAAGAATAAATTGATAAGTGTAAGGGTACTTCCCAACTCCGTTCCATACTACAAAATAATTTTGTCCATCAAAAGATATTGATGGACTGGAGGAAGATAAGGAATCTGAATTATAAATCTTCATGCCGGGCGTATCCAATACAATTCCTTTAGAATCAACCCTTGAACCATAAATCGAACCACTATCGCTCCAAACTACAAAATAATTCGAGTCGCCGAAAATTAAAGAAGGCTTCTGATTATAGGTAATAGGGGATATAACAAAAGCTTTTTCATCTAAAACATTTCCATCTGCGCTGACTCTTGTCCCATAAATATTTTGTTTGTTACTTCTGTAATCAACCCATGTTCCTAAGTAATTTGTCCCGTCGAATGCGACTGAAGGATATTGTTGCCCGTTTGCGGAAATAGATAAAAGTATCCCGGGAGTATCTATAACCGTCCCATTACCTCCAACTCTTGTGCCATAAATAGATTTACAATAGTCAGGCATAACTTGTTCCGAACGGGCGACAATAAAAAAATCCGTTGAATCGGATACTGCCGATGGTTCATGTCCTGTAATTGTTGGAGTTAAAGCGAAAGTGTCTATTATACTTCCATCAAAACCAATTCTCGCGGCGCGAATACCGTGCTCAATGCTACTTGAATCCTGCCAGGTAACAAGATAGTTTGTTCCGTTGGAAGCTACTGAAGGATAAGACGGATTATATGATGTACTCATATTAGATATCAATTTTCCTGTTGGTTTGTCCAATACAACCCCATTTTTACTTATTCTTGCTCCATAAACACCATAATGCCCGCTGCGATACTCGGACCATGCAGTAAAATAATTCGTGTCGCCGAAAGTTACAGAAGGGTTGCTTCCTCCTGTCGGAGTAATGAGTATATTAGAAGTATCTATCAAATCTCCCGTTAAAGAAACTCGCCTTGCTAAAAGCCCGCTATCTCCGGATGATGCAAAACCTGCACTCCACACAACAAAAAAATTGTCGCCGTCAAAAGCAACGGAAGGACACACTTGATATGGAGCTGCTAATATATTGAGCGTATCTAATACAACGCCCGTTCTATTTAATATCACACCATGTATCCCTTTAGAAAGACTTTGCCATACGATAAGAAAAACCGTATCCCCAAAAGCAATAGAAACATTTCCTATAGTGTCAGGCGCAATCCATATTGGAATATCATTTGTGTCCAATCTACTTCCATCAGTTCTTATTCTTGTACCATAAATATTAGCGCTTACATTGCGATAATCTTGCCATATCACTAAATAATTTTCCCCGTCAAAAGCTATACCCGGAGAACCGCCCGAAAGGGATATCGGTATGTTAGACTTATTAAAAACTACCCCCGCAGGAGATATTCTTGCGCCATAAATAGCTGCAAAAAAACCACTGCGCGAATCCTGCCATACGGCGAAATAATTAACCCCATCAAAAGCTACATCAGAATTTCTTTTATAACCACTCGCTGCGCCATAGGTAACACTAGTGTCTAATATAAATTCATTGCCTTTTAACTCGCTTGCCGAGGATACTCCTGCTCCGATTAAAACCAGAATGCTAAAAATCAAAAACGAAACTTTTTTCATCTTCCCCTCCTAATTTATTTCATCCTCAAGTATCTTCATACTTAATATTCTCAAAACCTATCTTTGTCAATCTTAAATTCCATCTTTTTTCTGTTAGTTAGACTTTTCCCGCCTTGGCGGGATTAGTCTAACTTATCCAGCAAAGCTGGGTTGTCTGTTTTTATCTAAACTTTCTACACTATTTAATCTTTTTGTTTTCTGTTTTTCGTGCTCTTATCTGTGTCAATCCGTTTTAATCCCTGCCTGCCATTCTGTTTGGTAGATGTGTGTTTCTTTTCTGTTAGTTCTTCTCTTTTTTCCGTGTATTTCTGTGTCATTCTGTGGCTAAAGATTTTATTTGTTATCTGTTTTTCTTTTCTAATCTCTTACAATTCTCTTTCAATCCCTGTTGAAAAATTCTGTTGTCTGTTTATTCGTGTGTATTCGTGGATAACTCTTTATAATCTATATTCCGTGTAAATCCCTGTTAGGAGTTTACCCCGCTGTGGCGGGGTGGCTTTTTGTTAGTTAGAGTTCGTGAAGGATGAACGTTACTCTAACTTATCCAGCTCAGCTGGGTTCTCTGTGTACTCTGTTATTTTTCTCAGTGTACTCTACCATTTTCTGTTGTTTTTCCATTCTATGTCTTTCTTCTCTCTGTGTCCTCTGTGGTTTGATTCTATAGTTTCTTTCCGTTCTCTATTTTTTGGGATTGTATTTATGTTTCGTAGTCCTACATCTGTCGTGGAATAGTCCTGATCCTGTTACAGAATCTGTGGACAAATCTCGGTTTACAACTGCCTACCGCCCGCTTCTTCCTGCCTACGCCTTCTTCGGCCTCTTCACACCATAACGAGAACGTGATTGTTTTCTTCCTTCAACTCCCGTAGTATCCCTTGTTCCCCTTATTATATGATATTTTACTCCCGGCAAATCTTTTACCCTTCCACCCTGAACTAATACAATCGAGTGTTCCTGTAATGAATGCCCTTCTCCCGGTATATAACATATAACTTCCTGTCCCGTCGTAAGCCTGACCTTTGCTACCTTTCTCAATGCAGAATTAGGCTTTTTCGGAGTTACCGTATACACCTTTACGCATACTCCTCTTCTTTGTGGAGCTCTTTTTAAAGCTGGCGCTTTAGATTTTGTTGTAACTACTCGTCGCGGTTTTCTTACAAGTTGATTTATTGTTGGCATTTTTTCTCCTTTATTTTTCCGGCATTAAAGCAGTTTCTTTTATAAAAATATTTGAAGCTTTTTCTACCGCAGGAATCGGTATCACAGGTACTGGCTCCGCCCTTAACTTCTTCATCCCTGTACCCGCAGGTATCAAGCTTCCCAATATTACGTTCTCTTTTATTCCTCTTAATCTATCCTTTTTACCACAGAATGCTGCCTCAGCTAATACTCTTGTCGTTTCCTGGAAAGATGCAGCAGATATAAATGACTCTACCGTCAATATCGCTTGCGTAACTCCTACAAGTATCGGTTCAAACGTAGCACCTTTTCCGCCAACGTTTACAAGCTTCTCGTTTTCTTCTTTTAATTTTATCTTGTCCACGATTTGACTTTCCACAAATGATGTATCACCGGGCTCTTTTATACGAATTCTTGATAACATCTGTCGAACTATTATCCCTATGTGCTTGTCCGAAATATCCACTCCCTGCAACCTATATACTTCCTGTATCTGGTTGACAAGAAATTCCTGGGTTTCCTGGACTCCCTTTATTGACAATATATCATGCGGATCTACAGGCCCCTCTGTAAGCTTGTCACCTGCTATTACTTCTTCACCATTGTAAACAAGTAAATGCTTGCCATACTGCACACGATATTTCCTCGATTCATGCGTCCCGTGTATTTCAACAATTCGATACCCGCGCTCAGGTGCCTTGAATTCTACTGTCCCGTCTATCTCCGTAACTATCGCCTTTTCCTTGGGATGCCTTGCTTCAAATAATTCCACAACCCTTGGTAATCCTCCGGTAATATCCCTTGTCTTTGAAGTGTCTCGCGGTATTTTTGCTAACAAATCTCCCGGATTTACCTTGCTACCTTCTGGAATAAGTATGTGCGCTTTCGCCGGCATAGGATATGATTTTAACACCTTTCCCTTTGCATCACATATTTCCAATGTCGGGTGAATCTTCCTGTGCATAACTACTACAGGATGCTTTCTCCCGGTTCTTTCATCATATTCCAATCTGTATGTTAAATTCTCTTTTAATTCGTGATATCTGACTTCTCCTTCTATCTCCGAAAGTATTACTATCGAATAAGGATCCCATTTGAATAAAACCGTATCCTTCGCTACCTTCCCACCATCATCCACAACAACTATCGCTCCATAAGGAACTTTGTATCTTAATCTGTTATTGTCAGCCGTAAGTATCATTTTGCCGTCTTTTTGTATAACTATGTTCTCTCCCGTTTTCTTTTTCGAGATTACTAAATTTTCAAATTTTATCTGACCGTCAAAAGAAGCAGTCATTTCATACTCTTCTATAATCCTTGTTGCAATACCCCCGATGTGGAATGTTCTCAACGTTAACTGCGTTCCCGGTTCTCCTATTGATTGAGCCGCAATAACTCCTACCGGCTCTCCTATCTCTACTAACCTGCCCGCAGATAAATCCCTGCCATAACATTTCCGACATATACCCGTCTTCGATTCACAGGAAAGAACCGACCTTATAGTCACTCTCTCTATTCCACACTCTTCTATCTCTTTTGCCTTTTCATCCGTAATTTCTGAACCTGCAAATACTATAATCTGTGAAGTTATCGGGTTAATCACATCTTCCAGAGCAGAACTTCCTTTTATTCTGTCCGCAAGAGATTCTATTGTCTTCTCTTCTTCTTTAATCGCTTTTACTTGTACTCCCATTATAGTTCCACAATCCTCTTCCGTTATTATAACATCCTGCGCAACGTCTACAAGCTTTCTCGTAAGATGCCCTGCTTGAGCTGTTTTTAACGCCGTATCCGATAATCCCTTTCGAGCTCCGTGTGTCGAAATAAAATATTCAAGCACGTTTAAACCCTCTTTAAAGTTCGAGTTAATCGGCGTTTCTATAATTTCTCCTACTTTCCCGCCTAATCTCGGTCTCGTCATCAATCCTCTGTTTCCAACTATCTGACGAACCTGATCCATATTTCCTCTTGCTCCCGAACTTGCCATCATATACAAAGGATTAAACCCATTCTTATCTTTTTTAAGCATACTTAAAGTCTCGTTTTCTATCTGTGTTGTTGCTTTCGTCCAGATATCTATAACCGTGTTGTATCTTTCGCTTTCTGTTATTTGCCCCTGCTTGTGAACGTCATTCACTCTCTCTACTTCGTGATACGCACCCTGCACTATCGTCGCTTTATGCGGAAGAGTTACCATGTCATCTATTCCTATCGTTAGCCCCGCCTTCGTCGCATATTTATAACCCATATCTTTAAGGTCATCTAATAATTTTACCGTTCTGGTATTACCTATTTTTTTATGAGTATCGCTTATTAACCTGCCGATACCCTTTCTATCCATAGTCTTATTCATAAACCCTAATTCCTCCGGAGTTATCTGATTTAAAATAACCCTTCCCGGAGTGGTGTCTATAAAGGATTTAATAACCTTATCTCCCTTCTTCTCTTCTATAAGATACTTTATCTTGGTATGGAAAGTAACAACGTTATAATTCAATGCAGCTTCTATCGCATTTATATCGTCAAATACCTTCCCTTCTCCTATTTCACCCGATTTTTCCTTGGTTAACCAGTATATCCCTATAACTGCGTCCTGTATAGGAACGGATAATGGTTTTCCATTGGAAGGAGATAAAATATTATTTGCCGAAAGTATTAATATCAAAGACTCCATCTGCGCCTCAACCGATAATGGCACATGAATGGACATCGTATCTCCGTCAAAGTCCGCATTAAATGGCTCACAAATTAATGGCGAAATACGAAGAGCCTTCCCTTCTACTAATTTTGGGAAAAAGGCCTGTACCGACAAACGATGCAAAGTCGGCGCACGATTCAATAATACAGGATGTTTCTGTATGATGCGTTCCAGAATCTCCCAAACTTCCTTCGCACCCTCTTCTAATAATCGCCTCGCTACTTTTACCGTTTGTGCATATCCCTCTTTTTCTAATTCTCTTATAATAAAAGGTTTGAAAAGCTCAACTGCCATCGCTTTGGGAACACCACATTCATAGAGCTTTAACTCGGGGTCAACCACAATAACAGACCTTCCTGAATAATCTACCCTTTTTCCTAATAAATTTTTACGGAATCGCCCCTGCTTCCCTCTTAACGCATCAGATAACGATTTAAGCGGCCTGTCCCCTTTCCCTTTTACCGGAACCTGTCGTCGTAAATTGTCGAAAAGAGCGTCTACTGCCTCTTGCAAAAGCCTGCATTCGTTCTTTATTATAACTTCAGGAGCTTTTATGTTTCTTAAATTTTTTAAACGATTGTTTCTTGTAATTACCCTTCTATATAGGTCATTCAAATCCGCATTCGCATACCTGCCGCCTTCTAATCCAACAAGTGGCCTTAAATCCGCAGGTATAACGGGAATAACTTCTAAAACTCCCCATTCAGGTTTAATATGCGCTTCCCTTAAACCCTCTACAACACTCAAACGGGATAATAATTTCTTGCGCTTCTCTGCAGAAGTTTCTACCTTTATTAATGTTCTTAATTCAGTAGATAATTCCTCCATGTCAAGCTCTTTTAATAAATTATAAATCGTATCCCCACCCATCCCTACGGTGAATTCTCTTTTATCCTGTTTCGAATCTTCTTTTTTACCTTCCTCTCCCATCTTTTGAAGACTCATTCTTACATCCTGATAATCTTTCTCCGATATAATGGATCCCTTCTTATAATCCGTATTACCTGGGTCTATTACTATATACGATTCATAATAAATTATTCGCTCAAGCTCATTCACTGATAAATCCAATAATAATCCGATTTTCGATGGCGGAACTTTGTAATACCATATATGCACAACTTTGGCCGCAAGATTTACATGCCCCATCCTGTCTCGCCTCATCTTCGATGGACCAACTTCTACCTTACAGTGCTCGCATAATATCCCACGATACCTTATCCCTTTATACTTTCCACAACTACACTCGTAATCATGCACCGGCCCAAATATTCGTTCACAAAACAACCCATCCGGTTCAGGCTTCTGAGTCCTATAGTTTATAGTCTCAGCTTTGGTCACTTCACCTCTTGACCAGTTGCGAATAGTATCGGGAGAAGCTAATTTTATTTGTATTGTATTAAAATCCATCTTTTTATCTCCTTTAGAAGCCTCTTAGTCCGCTTCGGGCGAACTTAGAGCTTCTTATCCCGCTCCGCGGGGTTACGAGCTCTTAGCTTGCTCAGGGCTCGTTATCCAGCATCGCTGGATTACAAACCCCACTAACTCGCTTAAAACCCGTCATCTCAGCTCCGCTGGGTTAGAAGTTCTCTAAAACTCCTTCCCCAAACAGAGTTTATTCTTTCAAAAATAAAGTTTCAAGACAAAGACTGTTTAATTCTTTTACCAATACATTAAATGAAGCCGGAATTCTTGGCTCTGGCATCTTGTGCCCCTTTATGATTGACTCGTATAATTCTCGTCTGCCGGGAACGTCGTCGGCTTTTATTGTTAACATTTCCTGTAACGTATATGCCGCACCGTATGCCTCAAGAGCCCATACTTCCATTTCTCCAAATCGCTGGCCTCCAAAATACGCCTTTCCACCTAATGGTTGCTGCGTTATTAACGTATATGAACCGGTCGAACGTGCGTGTATCTTATCTTCTACCATGTGATTCAACTTTATCATATACATATATCCTACTGTTACTTTCTCTTTAAATGGCTCTCCCGTTCTTCCATCTATTAATAATGCTTTCCCATCCCCTTCTAATCCCGCGCTTTTTAATTCTCTTACGATGTCTTCTATCGAAGCGCCGTTGAATCCGGGAGTTACTGCTTCATACCCTAACGTCTTCGCCGCAAGACCTAATGTAGCTTCCAATATCTGCCCGACATTCATTCTGGATGGAACGCTTAAAGGATTCAAAACTATGTCTATAGGAGTTCCGTCCTCAAGATGCGGCATGTCCTCTCTTGCAACTATTCTCGCAACTATTCCTTTGTTCCCATGCCTTCCCGAAAGCTTATCCCCTATCATCGCATTCCTTCTCTGCGCTATATATACTTTAACCTTTTTTAATACACCATGCGGTAATTCATCCCCGCGCGATATCCTTTCTATCTCCGTCTCTTCTTGCTTTTTTAACTCGCGAAGACGCTTCGTCTTTACTTTCGCATCTATGTTTAATCCTTTTACATATTTGGATAATCTTTCTATTCTGTTTTTTATCTCTTCCGCTCGTCGTTCTATTTCTTTCTTGTATAATCCGTCTTCCCCTTTTCTTGACAATATCTGTACGTCTATGATCTTCCCGTACCCTCCCGGCGGAACTCTTAGAGAAGTGTCCTTTACATCCCTTGCTTTTTCTCCAAATATTGCCTGCAATAATCTCTCTTCAGGCGTAAATTCTCGTTCCCCTTTCGGTGATACTTTCCCTACAAGAATATCGTCATAATCTACTTCTGCCCCTACTTTTATTATTCCAAATTCATCCAGATATGCTAAAGCTTCTTCAGGAACACTCGGTATGTCTGATGTGATTTCTTCCGGCCCTAATAACGTATCCCTGACTTCACATTCAAATTCCTGTATGCTTACCGATGTAAACTTGTCTTCCCGTAATAAGTTCTCGGAAATCGCCATAGCATCATTAAAATTGTTCCCTAACCACGGCATGAATGCTACAAAAATATTACAACCAAGAGCTAATTTTCCGTCTTTAGTTGCGCATCCGTCCGATAATATATCGCCTTTCTTTACACTCATCCCTGGTTTTACAGAAATATTCTGATTTATACACGTATCCTGGTTTGTCCTGTAAAATTTTACCAATCTGTAATAATCAAAATCATCCCCTTTGTCCCTCTTTACTATTATCTCATCCGCATCGGCCCTTACTACCTTGCCGTTGTTCCTCGCTATCGTTACACTTCCCGAGTCACGAGCTACATAACTTTCCATATCCGTCCCGACTAAAGGAACTTCAGGGAATAAAAGAGGTACCGCCTGCCTTTGCATGTTTGATCCCATCAACGCCCTGTTCGCATCGTCATGCTCAAGAAACGGTATTAATGCTGTGCTTACCGAAATGAATTCCTGAGGTGAAACATCTATGAAATCTATCTCTTCCCGCTTAACTATCGGATAATCTACACCTCTTCTTACTAAAATTAATGGCTCTTTAAATTTTCCGTCTTTGTCAACGGGAACATTCGCATGCGCTATATAATATTTGTCCTCATCGTCTGACGACAAATATATTATTTCATCCGTTATTACTCCCTTCTTCACTTTGTAATACGGCGCTTCCATTTCCCCGTCTACGTTTATTCTCGCAAATATCGCAAGCGAAGTTATGATTCCTATGTTCTGACCTTCCGGCGTCTCTATCGGACATATCCTACCATAATGCGAATGATGTACGTCCCTTACTTCCAGACCCGCAGTTTCCCTCGTTAACCCGCCTGGCCCTAACCTTGAAATCCTACGCTTGTGCGTTAATTCTGCAAGCGGATTCGTTTGTTCCACATACTGCGATAACTGCGATGTTCCAAAAAATTTCTGTAATACTCGCTCTATAATCGTCGGATCCATTACCCCTGATGGCGTTACCTTCTCCTTCTCTTCTAATAACATCCTTTCTTTCATTACCCACGTAAGCCTCGATAACGCTATCTTAAACTGGTCTTCAAGCAACTCGCCTGCGCGGCAAAGCTGTTTGTTCCCCAAATGGTCAAGGTCATCCTCTTTCTCGTTTCCTTCAGAAAATGCCATTAACCCGCGAATAACATTGATGAAATCATCCGGCGTTAAACTTAACTCCTTACCGGTAGTGCCAAACCTCTCATTCAATTTCCTACGCCCTACTTTCGCTAAATTAAATCTCGTTGCGCTAAAATATAATTCCTTGAAAAACTTCTCCGCTAATTTTACGTCCGATATCTTTACACCCCTTAATAATAAATATATTTTCAATAATGCCGTATCCCTGTCAGGCACTTTGTCCTTGTTCCACGTCGCTTCTATAAATGGAACCTCTTTCGAACCCTTCTTAAATAACTTCAACTGCTCTTCAAGTGTCGCATAACCAAGCACCTTCAAAAGTGTCGTAACAAGTAATTTATGCCCCTTGTCAAGATTTATCCATAATATGTCGTTTACATCAGTGTAATACCTTATCCACGGGCCTCTGTATGGTATTATTTCTCCCATAAAAAGACGTTTCCCGGAAGCATGTAATTCTTCCGAAAAATACGCGCCCGGGGCTCTTCTTAACTGGTTTACTACTACTCTCTCTACCCCGTTTATTATAAATGTCCCTCTCTCGGTGATTGCAGGAAGCTGCCCGAGATATACGTTCTGCTCTATGGCCTCTCTTAAGTCTCCTTCGGGTTCTCTTGCATAAAGTTTAAACTTCGCATGCAATGGACAACTAAATGTCCTCCCCTCTCTTATAGCCTCGCCATCCTTACATACATTCGACCCTATGTCATACGAAACAAACTCTACCCTGTACCTTTGATGCGTATCCTCTATGGGAAATATCGCCATAAAAGCTGCCTGTAATCCCTTTTCTTCTCTATTACTTATGTCCGTACCGGGTTGCAAAAACTCATTGTACGAATCTATTTGTAATTGAATTAGATTCGCTTGTAACGCTAACTGCTTTACCTTGGTAAACCTTTTTATCATGTGGGTCTACCTCCTTCTATTTATTTCGTTTGTTTACAAGCCCTCATTTTTATCATAGAGCTTGTTATCCAGACTCTGCTGGGCATTCCCTGCCTGCCTGCCTGCCGTAGACATGGCGAAAGCGGGAATCCATCTTATCTGTAATATTGTTATTATTTTATTCATTCTGGTTTTCCCGCAAAAAACGGGAATCCAATATTTTAATGTTAGAAAGCGCCTACTTGACGATAGACGAGTATGGAAAAATAATAAAAATCTTTCGAAGAGTTTTGATATGAAAGACAATTGGGAATATATTCAAACCTACTTAGCCCGATAATACCCCCTTACTTATCTTATTATAAGAGTTAGTTTTTAAACAGAAAGGTTATTATCCTATATAAATAAAATTTGCTTGTCAACCTTTTTTTACACTTTTTTATACTTTTTTTCCTTATTATTTTTTAACTACCATATATTGTTGTCTTCTTCAAATTTATCCCAATTTATTGTATGTTTGTATTCGTAGGAGCGAACAGCGTTCGCCCGTTTTGTTTACAAGTTGGGTCAGTTTCCGCCTCAAGCGGATTACCCCGCATTTTGAGGGACACGAGAATTCTATTCGTGTTAATTCGCGTTAATTTGTGGATAAAATTATTTTTGTTTTAACTTTCAGTCTTCATGTATAATCCTGTTAATCCTGTCAGAATTTTATGTGTGTTTCTTTTTTTGTACATTAATGTTGGAGTTTACCCCGCATGTGTATTGTGCGGGGGGGCAAATCTTTGTTTCTTTTCCACTCTCCGACAAAAAGATTGACAAAAATACTCTTTCAGAATCAGAATATTAAGTTCCGTATCGACATTAGTTTGTAGGCACAACTTGCCTGACGGCAGTCAGGATTTCAAATGGAACATCTGGGACATCCCGCTCAGGCGGCGACCGTTTTTGGCGGTGATTGTGCTCTTCGAACGTTAGCTTCGTAGTGCTCTTTGAACTTCGTAGTTTGTAGGCACAATTTCAAATTGTGCTCTTTGAACGTTAGCTTCGTAGGAGCATGAAATGTGGGAAGCATCTCCCGATGCTGATTTTTCCGTAGGAGCAACTGCCCCGCCTTTTCCTGTTATTGTATTTTCTATTCGTAGAGGCGAACGTCGAAGATCCCGCCATGGCGGTGGGCTGTTCGCCCTTTTTGTTTCTTCTCTATCTGTCTTATTTTCCTCTTTTTTCTACCCCACTTTAGTGGAGGGTTTTCGGGCTTTAGCCCTCTCTTTTCTACCCCACTTTCCTGCCTGTGGGTAGGTGGGGTGACGTCACCCCACCTTTCTTGCTGTCCCTATTTTTTTGTTGGATAGGCAGGAGCCTCTGCTCCTAATGTATTTTAACTTCGTAGGGTCTCCTGCCCGCCACTCTATTTGGCATTTGGTTACAATTTTTATTCTGTTTTTTGTGTTAATCTCTTACAAGTCTCTTTCAATCACTGTTTAAATTTTTTGTTCTGTTTTCTGCGGCAATCCTTATCTGTTGATCCTATGTTTATATCTGTTTTTTCTTTCTGGTTTAACTCTGAGAATTCTGCCTTTGTATTTGCTGTCTTTTCTGTGTTTTTAATTAATCTTTTTGTTATCTGCGCAATTCTGCGTCCCAAAAATTTTCTGTTCTCTGTTTTTTCTCACTCTACTCCTACAATTAAAACTTGACAATTTCCTTACGTTTCCATATCATTGTCCGTTGTTTTTTATTAACCGTAATGGAACTAAATACTTTTTTATTTGCATATAACACGTGCCCCTTTTTTATATACTTTAATTTATGAATCCAACAATCCCAAAATTAAAAATCGGCAACTTTGAAGCCACAATCCCCATCATTCAAGGCGGAATGAGTATCGGAATTTCCCTCTCCGGACTTGCATCTGCAGTCGCAAACGAAGGCGGTATCGGAGTTATCGGAAGTGCCGGTATCGGTATGCTTGAACCGGATTTTGTCAAAAACGTTAGCGCCGCCAATAAAAGAGCGCTCCAAAACGAAATCCGAAACGCAAAAAAACTGACAAAAGGAATTATTGGCGTAAATATACTCGTGGCTCTTTCCGATTGTGATGAACTTGTACTTGCCGCAATAGATGAAAACGTGGATTTGATTTTCCTCGGCGCTGGACTTCCTCTAAAAAACCCAAAAAATATGCCTCCCGATAGATTGACAAAAGCCTTAGCTAAAATTATTCCTATAGTGTCTTCCGCAAGAAGCGCACATATTATATTTCAATACTGGGCAGAACATTACAAATCCGTTCCCAATGCCGTAGTAGTTGAAGGCCCACTCGCCGGCGGACACCTCGGCTTTAAAAGAGAAAATATCGACAACCCTACTTATGCTCTGGAACAGCTAGTCCCTGAAGTTGTTTCTGCAATAAAACCTTTTGAAAAACAATTCAATAAAAATATCCCGGTAGTAGCCGCTGGTGGTATTTATACGGGAACGGATATTTATAAAATTATGAAATTAGGCGCAGACGGAGTCCAGATGGCAACAAGATTCGTTGCAACTCACGAGTGTGATGCTTCTCTGGCGTTTAGACAAAAATATCTAAAATGTGAGAAAAAAGATATCGGCATAATTGATAGTCCTGTGGGACTGCCGGGAAGAGCAATAATAAATCAATTTTTAGAAAATGTTTCTAAAAAGATGAATAACCCTCTTGTATGCCCATGGAAATGTTTAAGAACTTGCAATTTTAGAAAAGCCCCCTACTGCATCGCTCTTGCGCTTACTAAAGCTAAACTCGGAAATAATAAAGAGGGTTTCTGTTTTGCAGGCGCAAATGCATACCGCGTAGATAAAATAATCTCCGTAAAAGAACTAATCGACAGCCTACTGGCAGAATATAAAAAAGCTTCCTCCCTCTCCCCCGCCTAGACCTTTCCTCCCCAACAGCAAAAACAAACAGGTAAAACCCAACCACAGAGAACACAGAGACGTCAGGATAATTTTATTCTTCTCGGTGCCCTCTTTCTTTTTTTCTGTTACTCTATGAACTATCTTTTTTGTTTATCCTGTTAATCCTGTCGTATTCTTATCTGTTCTTTTTTCTGTGCTATTCTGTGTCTATCTGTGGCTTTTGTTTTCGTCTTCTGTTTCTTTGTACTATCTATATTTTATATCTGTGTACTCTGTAGCTAAAATCCTTTCTGGTTTTGTGGTTCTGTGCCATTCCATCTCTATTCTGTGTTAATCTGTGTGCCAATATTTCTGTATTCTTTTTATCTGTCTTAATCTTTTTCCGTGTAATTCTGTGTTAATCTGTGTGCCAATATTTCTGTATTCTTTTTATCTGTCTTAATCTTTTTCCGTGTAATTCTGTGTTAATCTGTGTGCCAATATTTCTGTATTCTTTTTATCTGTCTTAATCTTTTTCCGTGTAATTCTGTGTTAATCTGTGGCTAATCTTTCTGTATTCTTTTTGATAATTAAAAATTCTTGACACTTCTCTAAAAATTAATATCATACCCAATTACTATGGGCAAGTGGCGGAACGGTATACGCAACGGACTTAAAATCCGTTGCCCGCAAGGGATTGAGGGTTCGAGTCCCTCCTTGCCCACTCTTAACTAAATAAGTCATAATATTCGGGAGGCACTAGATGGCTATCATTAAAGACCTTAAAAAAGGCACTTTCGTAAGAATTAATAACGAATACTACACTATAGTTGACTATGCCCACATTAAAATGGGCAGAGGCGGCGCTGTTCAACGTGTCAAAATGAAAAGTGTTAAAACCGGAGCCGTTACCGAAAATACCTACAACCCGGATGAAAATATTGAAATAGTAAAGGTTAATGAAAAACCTATGCAATATCTCTACAAAGAAAGCGGATTCTATTACTTTATGGACCCAACTACCTATGAACAAACTCCCCTTGCTGAAAATATCATAAAGGATATCCTAAAATACCTAAAAGAACAAATGACCATCCTCGTGCTAATGGCTGATGAAGAAATACTCGGCGTCAGATTACAAAATTCCTGCGAACTCAAAATAATAGAGACCGAACCTCCTTTGAAAAGCGCTCGTATATCCGGCGGTCTTAAACCGGCAAAATTGGAAACCGGCGCAATCGTTCAGGTCCCCCTATTCGTAGAGGCAGGCGAAGTAATAAAAATAGATACACGAACAGACGAATATATTTCAAGAGTCCAGTAAAAAAAGATTATCACATCTATATAAAAGTGAAACGTCTGTTTCCTGTCATAAACTAAAATGCTCTTATTCTTACTACTTACCCTACAAACCACCCCCCAACTCTCAACTCTTCCCGTTTATAATGAATTACAGTTTGACCCCGTTCTTGGATTATATTTCCCCGATAAAATCAAAGACTATTCATGGGTTTTCACGGAACCCGCAGCCGGATTTGTCGGAGGAGCAATAGGTTACGGAGTAGGATACTGGCTCGGATATGCTTCCACAAAAAATTCTTTCACCCCCAGCGGCGCAAAAACAATGGGCAGAAACGCAGGCGCAGTCGGAACTGTCCCCGGTGCCGCCTATGCTATATGGCTAATCGGAGGCGAACTCGTGGAAAAAGAACAAAGCTCTTTCTTATTTACTTTCTTAGGTGCGCTTGTCGGTGGAATAGCCGGATATGGCGCATTATTAAAAATCGCAGGTGAAGGAGAAGTAGACCATTATCCTTATGTTATGTGGACTAGCGCTATGCTCGGCGGATTAACGGCTTTTAAACTCGCCATTAAAAAAGATAAACAGTAAGGGGAGGTAGGCCCCTATAATAAAAAAGAGTATGCATGGAAAGAAAACAGGTAGATTGAATTGGCTGTGGACTTCCATTTATCCGGTACTTTGTCATTCTGAACGAAGTGATTACAGACTCTTGGGCGATAGCGCCATTAGAGACTGTTATCCAGAAGCATGGCGTAGGAAGAATCTATTTTTTTTATGTCTTCTCATATTTTACCATGTACTTTGTCATTCTGAACGAAGTGAAGAATCTATTTTTTATGTCTTCTCAAGACTAGAATAAACCTATGAACCAGGAAGAAAAAGATATTTTTGTATTTAGCCTGATTGGTCTTATACTTGCATCAATACCGGGATTATTGTATATAACAAACTGTATCGGGGAAGAACTTTTTGAGGTATTTAATTATATTGGAAAATGGATTTTCATTGGGGGGTTAGGAATAAATATACGTACACTTACCCTTAGTAATTGGTTGCAAAACAACTTAAAACGAAAAATAATCCTTAGTGTTTTATATTCCAATGCCCTTCTTGCTCTCTGGTATTTTAATGACTACTTGTACCTTACTCAATGTTCGAATTATACTAAGTATCACAGTATGAAATCATTTTTTATAGTTTATTTATGTGCCTCTATAGCAATTTCCACAACTGATATCATATCCATAATCAAAAAACACAAAAAACTTAACAACCCTCTTAAAAAATGAATCAAAGAGAAAAAGACATTTTTGTAATTACTTTAATTGCCTTTGCAATATCCTTAACCCCCGGAATATTCTATATGACAAGCTCTCTTGGAAAAGAAGCTTTTTTTGTATTAACTTATATAGGAGATTTTATTATAGGAATAGGCTTAGGAGAAAACATACGCATACTTACTCGTAGTAATTGGTTGCAAAACAACTTAAAACTAAAAATAATTCTCACCGTTTTATATTCTAACGCCCTTCTTCTTTTATCATACACTTATTTTTATTTGTATTTCACTTCACGTGGAAACTATATCAAATATCATAATGTATTCTTTATATCTGCATTCTGTATATCTATATTAGCTTCCTCAACAATTATCATATACCTACTCAAAAAACACAAAAAACTCAACTCCCACCCCGCTTAAAAATATTTTTTTCTATCTGTCCTATATGACTTATATGTCCTATATGTCCCATTCCCTGTTTTTCTGTGTTTTATTACTCTAGTTCAGAGTCCTTTGCTAGATCTGTTTTAATTTTGTGCTCTGTTTTTTGTGCTTTAGTGTTTTAGTGGCAATATTTTTTACAGTTAATATTCTTCCCCCTAAACTCAAAAAACTTGACATCAGGCGTTTACTTTATTAAACTCTCCACTAATAATTATACAATAACAAAGAAAATAATCTTAATGAAATAAATTAAATTATGTGTTCTGTCTTAAGTCTCTTAAATTCTCATCCAATCCCTGTTAAAAACAAATCTGTTCTGTCTCTTTCTGTTCTTCTCTCTGCTCTTCTCTCTGTGCTCTCTACTTTTTACTCTCAATCCTCAGACTTTCCGTTCTCTGTTTCTGTTTTTATTTTCTCTCTGTGTTCTCTGTGGTTAATCTTTCTGTTCTCTGTTAATTTGTATATTTAATTTTTGATATTTAATATTTTAGACGGCCCTTAGAGCTTTAGCTCTTAGGGAATTCTATCCAGCTCAGCTGGAGATTTGATAAAAGGAGGCTTTATGCGTATCAAAAAATCTGTATTCGCACTTCTCACCCTCTTTGCTTTGTCGGGCTCGCTTCACGCCTTTGACCTTAATGATAAAGTAAAAGAGTTCACTCTCGATAACGGGTGGCGCGTTATATATATGCAACGTCCCTATTCACCCACAATCGCAATCAGACTGTTATTCCTTTCCGGTAGCACCGACGAACCTGCAAATAAAACAGGTCTCGCTCACCTTATAGAACATATGATGTTCAAAGGTACCAAAACTTTCGGCACTAAAGATTACAACAAAGAACTCCCTCTCCTCCTTAAACAAGATAGTTTGTATGCTAAATTAAAAAAAGAATCTAAAAAATCAAAACCCGATTCTCTGAAATTAACAAAACTTCAACAGGAACTTGACTCTGCCTGCGCTCTCGCAAGAGAATATATAAAACAAAGAGAAATATCCGAAATCTATGAAAAAGCCGGTGCCGTTGGTTTAAACGCCGCAACCAGTAAAGATTATACTATGTACGTTCTGCAAATACCCTCCAACAAACTCGAACTCTGGGCAAGGGTGACCGCCGATATAATCGAAAATACCGTTTTTAGAGGATTCTACGAAGAAAAAAACGTGGTAATACAGGAAGTAAAAATGCACAAAGATGAACCCTCAAGCCTGATGAATGACGAATTATTCAAAACTGCTTTTAAAGTCCATCCTTACGGGAAACTCATAGCAGGCCAGGTAGAAACCGTCTCCGACATAAATAAAGATGACTTAACGGCTTTTTGCAAATCCTATTATATCCCTTCTAACGGAATTATCGGCATAGTCGGAGATGTAAGCTTCGATGAAGCAAAAACTATCATAACTAAATACTTCTCCCACTTCCCAAAGAAAAAACTCCCCCCTCCAACATGGAAACCCGAACCTGTACAGACTTCCGAAAGAAGAGTAACTCTGGAACTCCCGGCTGAACCCCAAATACTAATCGGTTACCATACTCCCACTTATTCCGATTCCAACCCCGATGCCTATATCCTGGATGTCTTGTCTTCCGTTCTCTCAAGAGGAAGAACTTCCCGCCTTCATAAACAATTTGTAGAAACGAATATCGCCGCCTCCGCATACACGTACACAGGCGCACCCGGCAAAAGATACCCGAATCTCTTTGTTTTCAAAGGCGCTCCCGCAGCTTCCCATACAATTGCAGAAATAGAAAATCTCTTCTATAAAGAAATTGACAAAATGAAAACCGAACCCGTAACCGATTGGGAACTTAATCGAATAAAAAATGACGTCAAAGCGCAGTTCCTGAGCATAATGTCCAGTAACCAGTCGTTGGTTTCTCAACTTCTATACTACGAAGGTTTCTGGGGCGGTTGGGAAAAACTTAATGATTATACGAAAATTATTGATAAAGTTACCGCTCAGGATATCATTAACGTGGCAAATAAATATTTCACAAAAGAAAATAGAACCGTTATCACTTCCGTGAAAAAAGAATCGGGCAAATCAATACTCGATTCCTCCATTGAATACTACGAAAAGAAAACAGGTAAAAAAATAGACGATGATACGCTTGGCAAATTAAATATGCTCATAGATAATCTAAACCAAACTGAAAAAGCTGGCGGTCAAAAGGTGCCCGATGAACAAAAACTTAAAATTATTCGCCAGGTGCTGGATAGAGTCACCGGTGGGGAGGGAAAATGAAATACCTAAAAATAGCTCTCATACTATTTTTCGCAGCCGGCTTGTCCGCCGAAACATTCCAATACCCGGATATCGCCGGACTTACTTATAAACCGATTAACTGGACTCCTCAAAAACCCATCAGACGCCAGCTCGATAACGGTATCGTCGTATACCTGCTGGAAGACCACGAATTGCCTTTCATCGATGCAGGTATGTATATTAAAGCAGGTGCCCTCTACGACACTAAAGATAAAGTAGGACTCGCTGCCTTAACGGCACAAACACTCAGAGCAGGCGGAACTAAAAATATCTCTCCCGATGAAATAAATAATAAATTGGAATATGATGCTTCGGAAATCGAATTTAATACTTCCGGCTCTTATGTTCATTGCTCTTTTGCTGCTCTGAAAGAAAATTTCGATGCCACCCTAAACCTGCTCGTAGATATCCTTATGAATCCTGCTTTCCAGGAAGATAAATTCAAAGCAGAAGTTACTTCTGTGCAGGAAGGTATAAGAAGAAGAAACGATTCGCCCGTCGATGCAGGGCTCACAAACTTTACAAAAAAACTCCGTAAAGGACACCCCACAGGATGGTTCACTACACTGGAAACTGTAAATAATATTTCCCGTAAAGACGTAATCGCTTTTCATAAAAAATATTATGTCCCCGATGGCGCAATAATCGCTATAGCCGGTGACTTCAACGCAGACTCAATCGTTAACGAATTAAACGTTGCCTTTAAAGAATGGAAAAAAACTAATGTCAAACTTCCGGTTATTCCTGATATACCTCTTAAATACGAAAGAAAAGTCTATTACGTTGAAAAAGATGTATCCCAGAGTACCATAATAATGGGTCATTTAGGTATCTTAAAAAAAGACCCCAACTTATACCCTCTCGAAATAGGAAACTATATACTCGGAGGTAGTATGAGTAGCTGGCTTCACAGGGCAGTAAGAGATAATGCAGGACTGGCTTACCTTATAAATAGCTACTTTACGCCGGGACAGTTATATAGAGGAAATATCGGAGCATTCTCCCAGACCGATGCGAAAAATACCGTAAAAACAGTAGAGATTATTCTTAGTGAAATAGATAGAATTACCAAAACGGAAGTAGATAGCATTGAATTCGCCAAAACTAAAGACGCTATCAAAAATAGGTTCATATTCAAATTCGAGTCTCCTTTTGATATAGTAATGAACCAGGCTTCTCTCGAATTCTTTAATATGCCTCTGGATTTCTATGACAAATATCTCGGGAATATAGATAAAGTTACAAGAACTTCTATGCTTGATGCTCTAAAACAAAACCTATTCGCAGATAAAATGGAAATTCTCGTCGTGGGAAATGCTAAATACTTTGACAAATCCCTCTCCACTCTCGGCACCGTAGAAAAAATTAAACTCGAAAAATAATTTCGACATATATCTGTCTTCGTAGGGGCGAAGTGCTGCTTCGCCCCTTTTTTGTTTGTTTATTGGGTAGGTAGGAGCCTCTGTTCCTACTGTATTTTCTCTTCGTAGGGACTTGATTCCTGACTTCCGTTAGGCCTTTTCTGTCTTTGTTGTCTCTTTTTCGTGTCCTTCTATATTTCGTACTTTCGTGGTAATCTTTTCTGTTGTCTGTTTTTCGTTCTCTGTGTCCGGAGTTTATCCCGCCGTGTCGAAGATGGAACATCCCGCCCTGGCGGTGATCGGGGTGGCTAATAATTTCGTCTGTTTCTGTTCTTATCTTGTGTAAATCTGTGATTACTTGGAGTTTGTTCTGCATGAACATTACTCCAAGTTATCCTGCTCAGCTGGAAATCTCGTGGTTACTATTTTGTGGTCTTTTTTCGTGATTTCGTGCTTTCGTGGCGAGTTCTTTCTTTTTCAATCTCTTCTATTCTCTTCCAATCCCTTTTTTAATTTTTCTATTTTTTTGTAATTTTATGGTTGTTATTTTGTTTTTCTGTGCCATTCTGTGTCTATCTGTGGCTAAAATATTTTCCGTTTTTTGTGGTTTTTTCTTCGTGTTTTCGTGCTGGAGTTTACCCTGAACTTGTCGAAGGGTGGCAGGTTTTTTATTCTACTATCTTCAATTCCGCAATCCAAAATCCAAATTCCGAAATCTAAAATTCCTACTCTGTTTTCTGTTCTTCTTCAATTCCGCAATCCGAAATCCAAATTCTAAAATTTCTATCCTTTCCTCTCCACTACCGCCAAGCTCTCCAGATGCCCCGTATGCGGGAACATATCGTACGGGAAAATCTCTTTCGTAATATAATTATTCTCTTCAAAATAATTCAAATCCCTCGTAAACGTAGCCGGCTGACAGGAAAGATACAAAATCCTTGATGGCTTCAATTCCACTATCCGCTCAACCACTTTCTGCGCTATCCCGCCACGCGGCGGATCTAAAATCACTGTACTTACTTCATCCTTGTAATCAAGTAAAACCTTCTTCACGTCTCCCTGCATAAAAGACACATTCTTTATGTTATTCAATCCCGCATTCCCGTCCGCCCATTTTATACATTCCTGCAAAAGCTCTATCCCGACAACGGATTTCGCCTTTTTCGCAACGTAAATCGCTATGCTCCCTATCCCCGAATACAAATCAAGCACGCTGTCTTCAGGTTTAATATAAGAAAGAAGTTTATCGTATATTTGTTCCGTTGTTTTTATGTTCGTTTGTATGAAAGAAAATACGCCAAACCTGTATTTGCTCGACCCGATTTGCTCTTCAAGGTAATCAATGCCTATCATTAATTCCGTTTTTTCCACTTTTATCGCGTCGCCTATGCTCGAAGCAAGCGTCCACAAAACACCTTTAATAAAGTTAAATTTTTCCGTCAATTTTTTTGCTAATTCATAAACCACTTGAGCATCCTCATATCTTGTTACGATATTCAACAACATACTATTATTAATCCCTTTACGAACTACGATATATCTCCAGAACCCTCTATGCGTAAACGAATCATACATAGGAAGTCCCGTCTTTTTTGCATACTCGCGGATGAACTCCAGTATCTCGGAAACATACGGAGAAAATATTTTGCATTCTTTAATGTCCACTATCTTGCTGAACGAACCCGCTTTATGCAGACCTAAATTCAACTCTCCCCTGATATCTACTCCAAAAGAAAACTCCATTTTATTTCTGTAATTCCATATATCCGGGGATGCAACAATCGGATGCACGACAGGTTCTGACTTTAATGTCTTATGAATGTTATCTTTTACCCATTTTTCTTTATATTTCAACTGTGACGCGTAATCACAGTTTTGCATTATACACCCGCCGCACATTCCAAAATGCGAACATTCGGGTTTTATCCTGTTCGGGGAGGGTTCAACAAGAACGTCCATAAACCCTTCCGCGTAAGATTTCTTATTCTTTATAATTCTGATTTCGCCTTTGTCCCCCGGTATCATATTCGGTACGAATATTACAAGCTTATCTTTTTTAACTACTCCGCTTCCTTCCGGGAATGCTATGTCTTCTGCCGTTAACAGGGAAGTGTTAGCAAGCCTGTTCACGGTCTCAACGGTTTTATCTATCGGCAGACCAACAATATTATTATAATCCCCTTTGTAAGATTCTACAATGTTTGGCTCTTCCTGTATCCCGTAAGCCCCGGCTTTATCCTGCCATGAAGCCGTTTTTATGTACTCATCCAGTTCGGAATCACTCAACATTTTTATTTTCACTATACTCTTAAACACAAAGTTCCGCACAATCACCGCCTGAGCGGGATGTTCCATATTCCCTTGAGTCTTTACGACAAAAACTCCCGTGTAAACCAAATGTTCTTTCCCGCGAAGCGTTTTCAACATATCCCGAGCTTCTTCTTCGTTTTTCGGTTTCCCGAATATCTTGTTATCTAAGGTAACTATGGTATCCGCAGAAACCACAATGCTGTCGTCTACTTTCTTGACGACGCTCATAGCTTTTTTCTCCGCAACCGTCAGGACATAATCTTCCGGCAGCATATTAGTTATGTTTTCGTCAACTTCAGGACTCATAACTTCTATTGTCGGGAATACTGCCTTCATCATTTCTATCCGTCTCGGGGAACTGCTCGCGAGAATCAACCTAACCGCAGGTAGAAAAGTTCTGTTTTTTAACATTGTATTTTATTATCCTAATGCCAATTCCACAAAAGTCAATGTTATTCGTTATCCCTTTTTTCTTCTTTTGGGATTGTCTGCCTTTTGTTTGTCATTCTGAACGAAGTGAAGAATCTCATTTTTTACTTTTCTTCTTTTGGAATTGCCTGTTTGTAGGGACACGATTTATCGTGTCCACATAGGGTAGAGTAGTCCGCCTGAGGCGGATTTAATGCCCTACTCTACTTTTTTACTTTCGTATATGAAAATGATATAATATCTGTCCGTAGGGAACGGGCATGCCCGTTCCGCATCTTTACTTTATTGGGGTAGGTTGAAGCCCTCGCTTCAACTTATATGCTTGAGAATCTTTTTAAATTACCCCGTTTATCTTTTCTGTTATTGTATTCTCTTTTTGTAGGGGTGAATGTCGAAGACCCCGCTCAGGCGGTGGGCATTCGCCCTTTTCTTTCTTGATTGGTTGAGCATTGGCGATTAAAAGCTCTTTCCGCCTCTGGCGGATTACTTACAAGCCCTTATGTCAATTAGGGATTGTTTGTCCGGAGTTTTTTACTGGAGAGATTTTTATCCAAAATTAGTTGGTTGGAAATCCGCCTCAGGCGGAGTAGGACAGGGCAACTCCCCCGTCTGTTTAGTTAGACCTCAGTTACAAAACTTTATATGAAGCTATTTGCAAGTCTTTGTTTTGAATTTTTATTCTTTTTCTATTGACAATTCAATAAAAAAATAGCACTACTATATATATGATTAATCCTGTAGTCGGTTACAAACTTGACCCCGGGGAATTTGGAGTTCCGTTTTCCGCAAGTGCCAGCAACTCCGGTATAAGAGTAATCGGCCACGAGTTAGGTAACCTCAATCGTTTCAGAATGGAAGCGATTAAAGAAGGCGGAACGCTGGTTTCCGCAAAAATTAGTCTTACGACGCAACTTGAAGGCCCGTTTGTAGCGGCTGTACAAGGAGAAACAGAAGTCACTATATCACACCCGGTAGATAAAAATGACATATCGCTAAAAACGACAAATCCTTCCCTTGAAAACGTTGAGAATAAAGAAAACAAAAAGAAACCGGAAGAATCATTGAAAGCTCCTTCACTTGATGAAAATAATCAAGAAGACGGGAACAAAAAATTAGTGGATAAACTTGAGACTGCAGATAAAGTTCTAACTGCAAAACTTAATGCTCTAAAACTTCAGGAAATGCAACTTATGGGAGATGATTCCCCTTCTTCTGAGGCAAAAAAGCAGGAACTGGAAAAAGCAAGAAAAGAGCTTGAAACCAAATTAAAGTATGTAGAAAAAAGTATCACTAACTTATCTATAAATAGTCCCGCAAACAAAACAGTAAATCTTAATAATGCTCAAAATACTTCCATTGATAATTTCAGCTATACCAATGGACAGACAGATATGTTCTTAAAAGGCTTATCCCTCAACCTCTTAGTATAAAAAACAAGTCGGGTAAACTTTCCCAAAAAGCAGATCAACCTCTGTCTATCTTTCTATTCGCCTATCCACATTTTGTCATTCCCGCGAAAGTCGTAGACCCCGTCCGCCTCAGGCGGAGCGGTGACAGGCTTGTCCGCCGTAGGCGGAAATCCATCTTATTTATTCTCTGCAATCTTCCGTCTTTCAATCCCGAAGGGATGATTGGATTATAGGCGGGGATGAAATCCCCGATAATTCAATTCCCCACAGCTCAAGCCCCAACGGGGCGCAGGACTTTCTGTCCATCTCCGTGTCACCACTTCCCCGTCTCCCTCATCTCCGCTGGGTGTCATTCCCGTGAAAATCGTAGATCCCGCCTCCTTGGCGGTGACGGGAATCCCTGCCTACCGCAGGCAGGCATCTTATCTTTTTCTGTGATTTGTTAATCTTTTAATTCCAAAATCCGCAGTCCAAAATCCAAAATTTCCCCTTCTCCGTGCCTGCCCGCCGTAGGAGGGCCAATCTGCGTCCTTACTTGGAGTTTGTTCCGATAGAAACTTATAAGAAGCCCTTTTCGCCTCTGGCAGATTACTTACAAGCTCTTACTTTAGTTAGAGCTTGTTGTCCGGAATCTTTTGCCGGAGGGATTTCTATCCAGCTCTTTGGGCTCTGCAGTGAAATCTTTTCGTTCCCTGTTTTCTGTTCCCTGTTTTCTGTTCTTTGTTTTCTTCCTACTTAACCCACTTAACCTACTATACTTACTCAACTCACTTTACTGTCTCAAAAACCTCAATCACCACCGGCACGCTGTGTTTCCCGTCTATCCTATCCTCTTCGTTCCCGGGCAACCCCCTTATCACCCGTCTGCATATTGACGGACTGTATTCGGGTTTCCCTGTTTCTGGCGATACTCTCTTGTAATAATAATGAATATAAAACCGCAAATGTTCGCTTCGCATCCGCTTCCCCCTTTTAATATAAGGGTTATCATATTCAATTACAACTTCCCTGAAATTAGGTTTTTGAGAAACGACTTCCCTTTTTGGTACTACCCCATATACCCCCAAGTTTCCCGCCCGTTCCTTCATACTCTTTTTTTCAGTTTCTTTAATTCCAAAATCCGAATTCCAAACTCTAAAATTCATACTTTCCATTACTTCTCGTATTTGCCATTTAAACCTCAGAGGTTCTATAACTGAATTCACACGGACTCTTTCCAAATCATTAACTGTCAGTCCGGAAGTTTTAAGTTTCTTTTCCAGTTCTTCATTAAACTGTTCCGGCGATATGTGAAAAAAGTCTCCCGTTATCCTGTCAAATATGCCTATTCCGATTTGGTTAACCGTTATTGGTTTTCTTCCCATAGTTCGCGGTACGAATATTTGAATCTCTTTTTTATCCATATCGTATCTGTTTGCGCATACGCATTTGGGCGGTTCCAGCGGTCCATTTGATATTTGAAGTTTCTCCCATCGGAGGTCGTTTCCTATATTCTGGTTATTCACGCTCATAAAATAATGATACCCCGTGTATGGTTTCATATTCTTGTTTTTCACAAGCGGTTCCCATATAGGATAAATCATATCTTTATTATAATTGGACGCTATTTTCCCCAACACGTTCATCCGCATATGTCCGCGCTTTGCATCTTTTGTAACCGTAGGTTTCCACGGCATCAAACTCATCGCAAATATCCCGCTTCTTACTTTTCCGTTATTATCAACGTATCTTCGTCTTGATAACAAAACACCGGTTGCGCCTTCTTTCGGTCTGAACCCCATATTTGCTTCTGCCTTATTTCCCGTCCAGCTCAATTTCCCGTATACCGTCCCGAAAGACCCCAGTACTCCGGGTATAGCTCCTCTTCCGGTAAGCAGTTTTCCGGGCGTCCTGCCTAAACTTCGTATTCCCATTGCGCGAAGTTTATCTTGTTTCGCCTTATCTAACCGTGCCCATCCCGTTTTTATTTCTTCAAACTTTTTCATCTGTTATTTTTGGCTTTTCCTTTCATTTCATCTGTGGTTTTCCCATTCTGTCATTCTGAGCGTAGCGAAGAATCTCTTACCTCGTTTCGTTTAGTTGGAGTTCGTAACGTAGGAACGTTACTCCAACTTATCCAGCTCAGCTGGACATTCCCATGAAAATCGTAGATCCCGCCTCCTTGGCGGTGACGGGAATCCCTGCCTACCGCAGGCAGGCATCTTATTTGTTCTCTGTAATTTGTTAATCTTTTCATTCCGAAATCCGCAATCAAAAATCCAAAATCTTAACCTTCTCTTCTTTTTTCTGCTGTTTCTTTGTCAATTTTGATATTTGCATTTTAATTTTTGATATGTCTTCTTATCCATCCGGTTTTTATCTCTTCAAATTTTTTCATTTTTGTTGCTTTTTTATGTTATTTAAGAGAATTATTTCACTGCGTCAAGAAGAAATTATATTGTTAAAACTTAGCAGAACATTCCTTAACTGATCTTAGGATATTCATTCTCTTGAAATTGTTTCCAGTTAGGATTAGTTAAAATTCCAGTATCTTTTTGAATCCTTTTCATTTGTAATTCATTCTCTTCTGTCCACTCTGGCATATCAAGTAAACCAAAACAATATGAGCATGTTGGTTTTATTCCCTTTTCTGTAGCAATGCCAATAACTTTTCTGTTATCCTTGAATGTTCCCCTGCAAACATAACAAAATGTTCTTAATGCTTCTTCTCTTTGAGTTATTGGAGTTTTATCATCAATAAATAAAAACGCGTATGTTACTCCCAAAATATTTTGAACTCGTCTGAATACATTATTTTCTATATCTTTATGAGCTTTTAAAGCTATTTCTAAAAAACTCTTAGCTAGAATTCTTCTTTCAAAACGAGATAACTTTGCCATCTCTCTTGCAATTTTTTCATATTCTGGATTATTAGACTCATGCGCTCGGTCAATCATACTGTCCCAACCATAACTAATCTTATTTTCTTCTTGTTTTAATTTATATTCTGGTTTATCTTTTAAAGCATTCCAACAGCCTTCTTCTAAGAAAACACCAGTACATTTATCCCAAGAATCGAAATTGTATTCGTTCATTAAATAGTACGCTAATAGTTCTTTTTCTCCTCCTGAAACAACTAATTCAAAGTTTTTTCTAGTAAACAATTTTTCTCTTTGTTTTAAATATTTACAAAAATCAGAAATTGTATCTAACTCATTTAATATAATTTTAATAGATTCCTTATTAAAAGTAGGGACTATTAATTTTTTTACTGTATCAATAGGGCAATAAAACACCTCTTGTTGTCCCATTAATAAAGAAATCAAATAAATTTCCTTGATTTCTTTAGGATTAAAATCCTCCTTTCCCCTTTTGGGATTTGCTAATTGAATTGAGGTTTTTAAATCAAATAATTGTCTTTTGGCTCCGGAAAGTTGTCTTAAATTTTTCTTTACTTCAGATTGATTATATTTTCCATCGCTGTCTATTTTTAAATCTTTAACTTGCCAAATGATTGCAATATTATCAAAAACTATTAGTAAATCGCAAAGCTCTTTATTGTCTGGTAATTTAGGATTTAAATAACACCAATCAGTTAAAAAGGTCTTTTGTGCTAAGTTATAAAGCATCTCTTCTGCCTTTTTGCCTTTTAGTTCAAGATATCTTTTATTGTTTTCCATATAGAAAGCAAATTAGGGACAGGGACTATCCCCGCCAAGACGTGGTGTTCTATTTTTATTCTTCATTCCGCGTCCCCCTTCCTCCAGCCCTCTGTCTTTTTACCCCACTCCCTTCTCCATCATTTCTATAACTAAAATACTTTTAAACAATCCCCTTGTCAATTTTTTTATATGTTATTTTTTAGCCCGAAATTCTTTCTGTGCTCTGCGATAATCTATATGAAAATCTTTTTTTATCTGTTTATTTGTTTTTCTATATTCAATTACTCTTTATGTTTTTCAATTTTCTAATTTTTTGTCTGCGTGCATCTGCGTAAATCTGCGTCCAAAAATTCTCTGTTTTCGTGTCTTTCTACCTTTTCCACCCACCATTTTCAAACACAACTTCATCATCAATATAGACAGTGCAATCCAACCTCAAATCCTTTACAATGTCCCAGTGAATGTTTGATTCGTTTCCACCCTCTTCCTCTTGAAATCCATATCTTTACTTATTTTTTCCATGGGTAAAAAGTCGCCGCGAGTCTAATAGTATTGAATGTTGAATTTAAGTAATATCCATTAGAAGAATAATATGTGTCATAAAAATTCCTACTACCAAACTTATAAGCAATATCTAATTTGAAATTACGCATCTTTATCCCCAAACCTGCAGTATAAGATTCTATTGGTTGTATAACTTCAAGGGATGGACTTGCTTGGAAAATATTTTCCATATTATAACCGCTTCTTAGATAAAAGTATTTTTTTATATTAAATTCCCCTCCTACCAGGATTTCCGTACACCAATCTTTCTCATTTTCTTGGTTCATCCCAAACGGATTTTTATCTACCAAAAACTCTATCCCAAGCCCTACTTTTTGAGCGTATGAATAAAAAATGCCTCCCCTGTATTCTATCGTTTTATATTCGTATGACATGTAAGCATTGTTCCCTGCTGTAAAATCAAATTCACTGCCTATATTAATCTTGTTCTCCCCACTTTTTATACTATAAACACCTCTAATATCTACGTTTTTCAACCAACCTGAAGAAGTCATTTGTGTAATTCCTGAATTTATCCCAACTTTCAACCTGTCTTCCAATGAATAGATTGCCTGTATTCCTTCTGTTTTACTTATCCCTGTACTTGACTGCATCTCCTGGATTTGATAAGCAAAAGTGAATCCTAAAATAAGATTCCCTCTAATTATCTTAATTGGATTAGAGCTTATTCCTGTGATGATTTTTTTGATATCATCATTTTTTTTATAGTTGATAGAGTCATTCTTTTTCTCATAATCCCAGGACATTTCAAACTCTTCGCCAATAGTAAACCATGGCAACTTATAAGCACCGGATAAAGAAAATTCTGGAAACTTGAAATTCCTCTCATAAGATTTATTGGATGTAGAGTAAACTTCCTGTAAGGACCAATCCCTATAATATGGCTCCAGACTAAATGCCATTTTAGATGTCCGGTAAGTAGTTTCATTACCTATCCCTTTACTTGGGAAAAAACGAACCCGGTCATCTCCTTCCTCTTTTTCTTGATAATATGAACCTTCGCCCTCTATCAATGAGTAATTTGAATCGTCTTCTATAAGTCCTGCTACATTGAACCCGAAATCGTACAGATTTAATTCATTAGATTCATCTTCTACTGCAAGACTAAGACTTCCCATTCCTGCAAGTCTAGATGAATATCCCCTAGAGGAAAACAACAAACATTGCAATATCAATATCCCGATTATAATCAACCTCATAAATTATAAAATTAAGTTAACATCAGCTCCACCACCCATCTCCCCCAATCCCCTCTACCATTTCTAATACCAAGTTGCTAACAATCTTTTGGGTTAGCTTACTTGGAATTATACAATAAACTCATATATATAGCATCTTTAGGTATAAAACTAAAATACTCTAAAACAATCACTTTGTCAATTTTTTAGTTTTATTAATTATTTATTATCCGTGGCAATCCGTGTAAAAGGAGTTTACCCCGCTGTGGCGGGGTGGCTAACAAATCTATTCTTTTTTTTAATCTCTTAAAGTCTTAGCAAGCCCTTTCCAGTTTTACTGGATTAGGGATTGCTATCCCGCAAAACGGGGCTTCAAATCCCTGTTAGAACTCTCTATTTTTCTTTTCTCTGCGAGCTTTGCGACTCTGCGGTGAAATTTTTATTCGTGTTAATTCGCGCCCCTGCCTACCGCAGGCAGGCATTCGTGGATACTAATTTTTTATTTGTTATATTTTACAATAAATTATAACAAGCCCTTAGGCGATAGCCTTTAGGTATTGATATCCAGCTCCGCTGGACAGTTTTTACTGTCTACACAATCTATACTGTCTAAACTTTTTCACCTACTTCCTCGCAAACCTCTCACACCCATCACTCAACTCTTTCGGCTTATCATCCAACCCGCATACTCTCCCCATCCCCACCTGAGTATACCTACAATAAAAACATTTCTTACTATCACGCGGATATTCAAAAATATCCAGATATTTCAATCTCAGGTTTTCCTTAAATGAGCCTTTGTACCATTCCCCTCCATATACCCAATCTTCCCACTTTTTTACATTCTCCGGCTGTTTTTTACGGTCTAAAAAATTTCCTAATCCAAGAATTAATACAAAAGATATTAAAAAAAATAATGTTCCAACGTTATATAAAAATCTACTCTGTTCAGATACAAGATGCGACAGAGCATTTAATGAGCCACCTATTGCTAGAAATATATATCCCAGACCAATATAAAATAGCTTTGCCTTACGCCAAAATTGTATCCCCACTCTAAAGCAAATAAACCCGCAGAAAAGCATTACACCCCAGGGAATTATTTTCCCCCACGGCTTCCAGAAAAAATATAATAAACAACCCACACCTAATGCTATAATACTAATCACAACTATCCCCGTCGTTAAATTCTTTCTATAAGAGTTCATATTCTTACCCCTCTTTGCAACACTTTCAAAATATTTTTAATATTATTTCACCAATATCAATCTCTTGCTATCTAAACGATTGCCGGCTTTTAAACTCACAAAATACACGCCGGATGATAGTTTCCCTCTGCCCACATCCGATTTAGAAAATTCTACATTATAACTTCCCGCTTCTTTCCCCTCCTCATTTACCAAAGTTTTAATAACTCTTCCGGTAATATCATGAATTGTAATTAATACCTGTGTTTTGCTCGGAATGTTATAATAAATACTAGTTCTTTCAATAAACGGATTAGGTGATATGTCTATTTTTGATCCCGCCTTGGCGGGATTTGATTTCTCCTCTACCCCCAGCCCCGTCGAAGACCACACATCATTATAAGCATCAAGATACAATCCTCCAATCACCCACATCTTATTATCAAAGATAACTGATGTATGAAGACCTCTTCCTACCCATCCTGCTGAATCTGTTGCTTGTGTCCAGTTCACCCCATCCGTGGAATACCAGACATCATTATAAAAACCAATCCCATTCCTTCCTCCAAGCACCCACATCTTATTATCAAATACAACTGATGTATGAGCAGTTCTTGCTGCCCATCCCGCCAATGCCGTAGCCTGTGTCCAACTTATCCCATCTGTGGAGTACCAAACATCATTATAAACAACACTATCATTCATTCCTCCAATCACCCACATCTTATTATCAAACACAACTGATGTATAAAGATATCTTTTTGACCATCCTGCTGAATCTGTTGCCTGCGTCCAACTTATCCCATCTGTAGAATACCAGACATCATCATAACTACCACTATCATTCATCCCTCCAAGCACCCATATCTTATTATCAAACACAACCAATGCGGGATATGACCTTCCTGACCATTCTGCTGAATCCGTCGCTTGTGTCCAGCTTATCCCATCAATAGAATACCATGTATCATTTCTATATGTATAATCGACACCTCCAATCACCCACATCTTATTATCAAACACAACTGATGTATGCCCATTTCTTTTTGACCATCCTGCCAATGATGTTGCCTGCGTCCAGCTCGCTCCATCCGTAGAATACCAAACATCGTTATAATTACCAAGCTCTCCCATTCCTCCAAACGCCCACATTTTATAATCAAATACAACTGATGTTTGGCTTACCCTTGCTGACCATCCCGCCGAATTTGTCGCCTGTGTCCAGTTCATCCCCGCAAAAATTAAACTACTAATAAAAAAATTACAAATCAAAACAGTAATAACCATAATGTTCCTACTAATTATTTTCCTCATCTCCCCTCCTCTTTTTGTATTAAAAACACCCCTATTCCCTTCTAACATTTCTAATACTAAAATACTTTTAATCAACTCCCTTGTCAATTTCTTTCTGTTATTTTTCAATCTTGTGCAAATCGCACCTGCCTACCGTTTTTTCTTGGTAGGCATTAATCCTGCCTGCCCGCCGCAGGAGGGTTAATCCTGTCAAAGTTTTCTGTTCTCTGATTTTCTGATAACCTGATACCCTTCCTATAAGAAGCCCTTGAACGATAGTGATTAGGGATTCGTATCCAGCCCAGCTGGACTGATATTCTGATCCTCTGATATACTCTATGTTTTACTTTACTCTGCGACCTCTGCGGCTTTTTGTTCTGTGATAATCTTATTATTTATGTTCTTATGCTCTCTAATCTTTTTCCCCAATAAAAGTTTGACATTTCCATATTCTAGAATTAAACTTCCAAACACTATGAATAACAATAAAATAACCGCATTACAAAAAAATATAAAAGAAGTCGATTTGTTCCTTATTACCGGCATAAACAACATCTTCTACCTTACCGGATTTACCGGCTCCAGCGCCGTTCTCCTCGTAACTAAAAAAGATGCCGTTTTCTTTACCGACTTCCGATACAAAGAACAAAGCGCCCGCGAAGTTAAACTCGACTGCCGAGAGGCAAGTTCCGCTAAAATCGTTATAGTAAAAAATTCCTTGTGGACTGAAATCATATCCCATTCCATTTTCAAAGGCGTAAAAAAAATAGGATTTGAATATAGCATAGACTACTCAGCTTATGAATACCTGAAAACTAAACTAAAAGGCAAAAAACTTATCCCTCTAAGAAATAAAATAGAAGACTTCCGAACCATAAAAAATGATTACGAAATCGCAACCATAACTAAAGCCGTCGAAATCGCCGATACCGTATTCGCCTCCATAACCCGCCTCATAAAACCCGGCATATCTGAAGAAGAAATCGCAGTCGAATTCGAATATCAAATACGCAAAAATGGCGGCTCAGGCATTTCCTTCCCGACAATCGTAGCTTCCGGTCTAAATGCCGCACTCCCCCACGCTATCGCAGGTTCAAGAAAAATAAAAAACGGCGATACCGTTGTTTTCGATTGCGGAGCAATATACAAAAAATACTGCTCGGATATGACACGAACACTCATAATCGGTAAAAACCCTCTCGCTGAAAAAGTTTATAAAATAGTCCTCAACGCACAAGAAACGGCAATCAAAGCCATAAAACCGGGAGTCTCCTTAAAAAAAATTGATACCATCGCAAGAAATATAATAACTAAAGCCGGTTACGGAAAATATTTCGGACATTCCCTTGGACACGGAATCGGTCTCGATGTTCACGAGTCACCAAAATCTTCCCCAAAAAGCGAAGATTACGCTAAACCGGGAATGGTGTTTAGTGTAGAACCGGGAATATATTTACCCGGAAAACTCGGCGTAAGAATAGAAGACCTTGTATTGGTTACGGATAAAGGAGTAAAAATACTTACAAAATCCAACAAATGCGCACATTTATAGCATTAAAAATACCCGAACCCGTTAAAAAAGATATCTTCTCTTTCCAAAACAAATTAAAATCCCAATTTACGAAACAAATTAAATGGGTCGAACCCGAAAACATTCACTTGACACTGAATTTCATCGGCGAAACCAAACAAGAACAAATAGAATCCATAAATACTGTCATCCAATCCTGCATTAATAATATAAAACCTTTTCAAATTTCATTCGACGGCGCAGGCGCTTTTCCAAACTTGCAATTTCCTAAAATTCTGTGGGTAGACTTAAAAGAAGGTAGGGAAAAAGTTATGAAACTAATGATATCCCTTAATGAAAAACTCGCAGATATAGGATTTGAATTTGAAACCCGCGAATTATCCCCGCATCTAACCATCGGTAGAGTAAAATCTCCCCTTTCAAATCTTCAATATCCCCCCTTCACTTCGGAACCCTTTGAAATAAATAACATATACCTTATAAAAAGTGAACTTACCCGCGATAAACCAATTTATACCGATATTAAAGAATTTGTATTAGTAAAATAACTTAAGTCAGGAGAAATCATGGAAAAATTTTTTCATAAAGTATCTACAAGCATCCTGCTTGTAAGTAAAAATGTATTTACAAGCATCTTGCTTGTAAGTAGTTTAGTTTTAAACGCTCAGGACTTCGCAAAAGGCACATTAATTGTTAAGTTCGCTCCGGAAGTTAAAGTCTCTGCCGAAAAAGGCTACATTACAACAGGAATTGAATCAATTGACAGATTAACCGAAAAGTATAGCGTTAAATCTGCAGATAAACTTTTCCAAAACTATAAACCCGCTAAAGCCAATAGAGAAGTAATCATACAAGGTAAAACTGTAAAAGTTCCAACTCTCACAAATATCTACAAATTAACTCTAAACGAGAATACGGATATCCTCAAAGCAGTTAAAGAGTATTCAAAAATGCCCGGTGTCCTATATGCTGAGCCTGATTATATTGCCCATAGCTGTACAACTCCAAATGACTCATATTTTGGTGAACAATGGGGACTAAATAAAATACAGGCAGAAGCTGCATGGGATACAACTACAGGAGACTCTTCCGTTATTATAGGATTTATTGATACCGGAATTGATACCGCTCATCCTGACATTGTAAACAATCTATGGATAAATAAAGACGAAACCCCCGACAACAGTATCGATGACGACGGGAATGGTTTTGTTGATGATGTATACGGATGGAATTTCGTAGATAATAATAATAATCCGAATGACGGCGCAGGCCACGGAACACATTGCGCAGGAACTGCAGGCGCAGTTACAAATAATGCCGCCGGAGTTGCAGGAGTTAGCTGGAAATCAAAACTTATGGCAGTAAAAGTATTAAATAATAACGGTTCCGGAACTTATTCGGATATTGAAGAAGGTATTGTTTATGCGGCACAAAACGGCGCAAAAATTATAAATATGAGCTTGGGTGGATATTTCTATTCGCCTACATGGGAAGCCGCTCTTACAAATGCTTACATAACATCAGTCCTGGTAGGAGCTGCCGGGAATGATGCAAAATCCGACTCTTTTTATCCTGCCGCTCTTCCTATGGTTCTTGCAGTTTCCGCTACGGATTCCTTAGACAAAAAATGGGATGGCTCGAATTATGGCTTCTGGGTTGATTTGTCCGCACCCGGGTATAATATATACAATACTACAAAACTAAACGGTTATGCAAGATTTACCGGGACTTCCTGCTCCGCACCTTTTGTCTCAGGCGTTGCCGCACTCGTTGCAACATATAATCCTACGTTCTCCCCCGGTGCAATTATGAATATGATAACGGCTAATACCGACTTTATAGACAGCTTAAACCCAACTTATGCAGGCAAATTAGGAACGGGCAGATTAAATGCTTACCTCGCGCTTACGGGGAGTACGAATCCGAAACTTGTTGTATTTAATGATACCATAAAAGACCCGACCGGTGATAATGATGGAGTGCCGGATATTAGCGAAACCGCAAATTTAATACTTATACTTCAAAATAATGGAATGGATGTGAACGGAGTTTCCGCGATTTTGCATGCCGATGATATTGACATTACAATCTCAGACTCTACGGCCGTTTTTGGTAACCTTCTGGCAAGAGAAAATAAATCAAATTCGGCAGACGTATTTACATTCTCCGTATCCGATAGCTGCCCGCAACATAATGTGTTATTTAAATTATATCTAAGCGCAGGTGCGTATACGGACACTGTTGAATTCTCTATCGCAACATCAAATACCCGCGATGAGACCGGCGTAATATCAACAAATACTATCTGGAAAAAAGGAACTCATATAGTTAAAGGCAATGTTAAAGTTAATTCCGGTATAACCTTAACAATAGAGCCCGGGACCGAAATAAAACTGGATTCGGCAAAAACCATAATGATAGATGGAACTTTAAATGCCATTGGAACAGAGACAGATTCAATTATATTTACAAAAAATAGCCCTGATACAACTAAAAGATGGGGAACATTGAACTTTAAATCCGGTGCGAAAAGCAACCTTCAGTATTGCCGGATTGAATGGGCAGGTAAATCGGGGATAGATAGTGATGATGGAGATACGCTCTATGTAGCAAACAGCACAATATCGAATAACCTTTCTTCTGGTTGGGGGGGCGGTATTTCTAATAGTGGGGTAATGACTATAACCAACAGCACAGTATCTAACAACTATGCCTCTGACTATGGCGGTGGTATATGTAATGATGGAAATGCAAATTATGGAGGTTCGCTCATTGTAACTAATAGCAAAATATCTGATAACTCCGGCAATATGGGTGGTATTGTAAACATAAATCAAGGTTCGCTCATTGTAACTAATAGTATGATATCTCACAATCATGGTGGTGGTGTTTCTACATCATGGGGGACAGAGATAACGATAAGCAATAATCTATTTTTAAATAACTTTTCTTCACAAAATGGGAGTAGTATTAACGCTTTTCAGGCTTCCGTTAATTCTACAATTATTCGCAATAACACCATAGTAGATACTACCAGTTTTTGTGCCATATATGGGATAGATTCACTACGTTTTAATAATTTACTTGCAACCCATTGCGCAATTCGTAACATGAACGTTAATAATATCCCGGCAGGTTCTAACTACTGGGGAACAACTAAGACGGCAAAAATCGATAGCCTTATTTATGACTTTAATGAGGACTTTAATCTCGGCACCGTAAATTATACTCCATTCCTAACCTCTCCGTCTCGTTCCGCACCGCCATACTTGGATAGTATACGAGTTAATCCAAACCCTGTGGGAATTGAAACTTTAAAAGTATATCTTACTTTCAGCAAACCTATGAATATAAACGTCGCACCTAAAGTTTTGTTTGCAATTGATGCCCCGGTATTCGACACTTTAAATACGCATAGTTTTGATGGATTATGGGCTGACTCAATGCATTGGAACGGATATTACGTTGTAGATGCAATGGTAATGGATACTACTTATAGAATAAAAGTAAGCGATGCACGCGATGACTCGTTCCCATTCCCTATTCTAACGGATACTCGTGGGATATTCCGTGTCTATACCGCAGGAAGCGTGTCGAGAGAACTTATTACGGCAAACGTACCTGCCGGAATAAAACTTTCATGGCATCATTCATCCGTCATAAATCTTCTTGGGTATAATATTTACAGGGATACATTATCCGGCGGCCCTTATAAACTCGTGAACTCAACTGTAATTACTGACACCGCTTATACCGATACCACTACGCCCCACGGGAAAACTTCTTATTATGTCTATACAATTCTTGATAATAATTTTAAGGAAAGCAGTTATTCAAGTGAAGCATCTGCCACTGTTGGAGTAGAAGAACTTTCTGTCCCTAAAGTCTTTGCCCTCTCAAACCCTAATCCAAATCCGTTTACTAATCACTCAACTCTTATGTACCAACTCCCGGTGAAAAGTAACGTATCTTTACGGCTTTTTGACTTAACCGGCAGATGTATTAAAACATTAGTTGACGAAATAAAAATACCGGGTTATTACAAAGTAGACTTAAAATCAAAAGATTATCCTGCCGGAATTTACTTTGCCAAGTTCGCAGCTGGCAGCTATAAGGAAACAAAGAAATTAGTTTTAATGAAATAAATTTGTAGGGTCAGTTCTGCCTTTTGTGGTAGGTCAGGACAGTATGTTTGGAGGATTCTTGTCTGACAAATATATTGAATCCCGCCTTGGCGGGATATCCAGCTCAGCTGGAAATATTTGATTTTTTTAGAAGCCCTTTGGCTTTAGCCATTAGGGATTCTTATCCCGCTATTGCGGGGAATTTTTGATACAAGGGGGTTATATGTTAGGAGAAAACAAATTAAAAGAAATTGCAGAAAAAGCATTAAAACACTCGTCCGCAGAAGCTACCCAGCTTACTATTTGGGCATGGGATTCGGGCTTGACGAGATTCGCTACATCCTACATTCATCAGAATGTAAGTGAAGAAAATATCAGCATTAGCACACAATGCGTAAATAATAAAAAAATTGGTAACGCAAATACCAATTCTCTGGATAAAATTGACGGGACAATAAGCAAAGCCAACGAAATATCCAAACTCTGCCCTCCAAATCCGGAATGGCCCGGTTTTGCTAATCAATCGCCAATAGCGGAAGCAAATACTTTTATCCCTGAAACACAAAAATTTACCCCTGAAGAAAGAGCGAAAGGATGCAAAACTATTATTGACAGGGCAACCGCAGAAGGAAAAGATTTACAGGCGTACGGAAGTTTCGTCAGCGGCACTATGGAAGGATGTATCGCAAACTCAAACGGACTCTTCGTTTACAATAAAGCTACTTCCGCAACGATATCTACGACAATTATAGGAAAATCCGGAACAGGCTATGCCGCCGCAGGTAGCCGAGATGTAAGACAAATAAATTATAACGACGTAGCAGAAATTGCAGTGAAAAAAGCAGTATTGTCACAAAATCCAGTTAAAATCGAACCCGGCAAATATGAAGTAATACTTGAACCTCTGGCGGTAGTGGAACTCCTTGAATTCCTTTCCTGGCTCGGATTTAACGCGCTAAGTTATCAGGAAGGCAGAAGCCCGTTTTCCGGTAAATTAGGACAGAAACTGATGGGAGATAATATAACTATATGGGATGATGGACTGGACGCAAAAGGCTTCCCGTTCCCATTTGATTCCGAAGGAACACCGGTGCAAAAAGTTATGCTGGTCGAAAATGGCGTAGTAAAAAATATGGTATATGACCTCAGGTCGGCTAAAAAAGAAGGGAAAACTTCTACGGGACACTCAAGCGGGAACAGCGCTTATGGCGCATCTCCTTCTAATTTGTTTATGAAAGGCGATAATAATACTCTGGAATCAATGGTCTCAAAATCCTCTAAAGCAATTTTGGTTACAAGATTCTGGTATACGAATATTATAGACCCGATGACCGTCGCGTTAACGGGAATGACAAGAGACGGAACTTACCTTATAGAAAATGGGAAAGTTACAAAATCATTGAAAAACTTAAGATTCACTCAATCCGTAATAGAAGCGTTGTCACAGGTACTAGAACTATCAAAAGCTCTTCCTATCCCGGGTTCTATGAATTATGGTGTCCCTTACTTAAACGGAAGCGTCGTCCCGGCACTCAAAATTAAAGACTGGAACTTTACCGGAGTAAGTGAACATTAAATTATCTTAAAGGCTTGACAAATTTAGAATAACACTTAATATTCTCGATGATTTTAATTCTAATGTTACAACTGGCATTTGAACCGATAGATTGTGCGAGAGAAGGTATTTTCGAGACTCCTGTAGCATCATTCCAGCCTTCTGTTCACAGTCTGTATATGAATAACTTTGGAATACTGCCTTACGTAAGAGCAGAATTCTACCTGCCGAAAGGAATCGGACTCGGAATATCAAATTTCGGAAATGAACTTTATACGGAAAACCAATTCGTTCTCGGATATGCACATAATATAAAAATGCTAAGAATAGGAGCTTCCCTTCAAGGAATGAAAATGTATGTAGACGATGCTCAAGACCTATATATCGGAATAGGAGCAGGAATAAGCGCAAAATTCACAAGCTCCGTCAGCTGTAACTTTACTATGCAAAACTTTAATTCCCTTGAAGAAATTCCCCAAACAAATACTTATGAATTACTCCTCTCCCCTACTAATGAACTAAAAACTTCTATCCAATTATGTTCCATAGGAAAATTCTCTAACGAAGTAAGACTTATGAATGAAATTAAAGTATCAAACGCATTATCCATAGACTTAGGAGTAAAAAACAATCCCGATTCTTTTACGGGAGGAATAAAATTGAATTATAAAAACTTTAATATTTCCTATTATGCAAGAACCCATTCCGAACTGGGACTAACGCATATTTTAGGATTGGATATGTCACTTAAAAAGGGAGGTTAGAATGAAACGCTTGCTTGCAGGCATTGCTGTTTTGGTTATCGTAGGTTGCGGAAACAATAGTACCCCGCCTAAAAAAGAATTTACACCGCCGGTGGACAATAAAATTACTACAGATAAGGCAGATTCTTATGTCCAGGCTTCTAAATTCCTTATGGAAGCTATAAAAAAACAGGAAACATCTCTTCAGAAATTTATAAAAAGATGGAAACTGTCAAATGATTTATCCGAACTTTCTGACTCAACTTACACTGAAAAAAATCCACAGGTTGTTAAATCATGGAACCGCTTACAAGACCAGTGGCGTAGAGCAGAACTTAGCGCTTATGATAAAGCAAGTCTTGGAGAAGATGAATTTAATTGGATAGGCGGAGCACTCGCAGATTCAATAAATATAGATATCCAGAGCCGAATACAAAAACAATTGCAGTAACTTTGCACTGAAATGAGAGACGTAAAAGCGCCAACAGGCGTAAATATAAGTTGTAAATCATGGGCAACCGAAGCAGCTATGCGTATGCTGATGAATAATCTGGATAAAGACGTTGCCGAAATGCCCGAACAACTCATAGTCTACGGTGGAACAGGTAAAGCCGCAAGAAACTGGGAATGCTTCGATAAAATTGTAAATGCACTGCAAAACCTTAAAAGTGACGAAACCTTATTAGTCCAGTCCGGTAAACCCGTGGGAATATTTAAAACCTTTGAACACGCCCCGCGAGTGCTAATCGCAAATTCCTTACTCGTCCCCAAATGGGCTACATGGAGCGAATTCAATCGCCTTGAAGCTATGGGATTGACAATGTACGGGCAGATGACCGCCGGAAGCTGGATTTATATAGGAACTCAAGGAATACTTCAGGGAACTTATGAAACTTTTGCCGCCTGCGCAAAAAAATACTTCTCGAACTCGCTCGCAGGGAAATTCATACTTACCGCAGGTATGGGCGGTATGAGCGGAGCTCAACCCCTTGCAGCAACTATGAACTCTGCCGTTATCCTTGACGTTGAAGTTGATAAAAATAAAATTGAACGCAGAATTAAACAGGGATTTTGTGACGTAATATCATATAATCTGGATGATGCATTAAAACTCGTAGATGATGCACGTAAAACCAAAACACCAAAATCTATCGGACTCGTCGGTAATGCAGCCGAAATTCATCCCGAACTCCTAAAACGCGGAATTATTCCGGATATAGTTACCGACCAAACTTCCGCTCATGACGAATTAAACGGATACGTTCCTTCGGGAATGCCTCTCGAAAAAGCCCTTGAACTACGGAAAAATAATCCCGAAGAATATATAAAACTTTCCTTTGAATCTATCGTTAAACACCTATCCGCTATGCTTGAAATGCAAAAACAGGGAGCAATAGTTTTTGATTACGGTAATAATATAAGAGGTCAGGCACAAAAAGCAGGTTTTAAAGATGCTTTTAAAATTCCGGGATTCGTTCAGGAATACATTCGCCCTCTTTTCTGTGAAGGCAAAGGTCCTTTCAGATGGGCAGCATTATCCGGAGACCCTAAAGATATCTACGCTACGGATGAAGCCGTTCTTAAAGAATTCCCCGAAGATGAAACACTGAAACGATGGATTAAACTGGCAAGAGAAAAAATTCAGTTCCAGGGACTGCCCGCAAGAATATGCTGGCTCGGTTACGGAGAACGCGCAAGATTCGGAAAAGTAATAAATAACTTGGTAAAAACCGGAAAAATCTCTGCCCCAATAGTGATAGGCAGAGACCACCTTGATACGGGCTCGGTTGCCTCGCCTGCTCGGGAAACTGAAGGTATGAAAGATGGCTCCGACGCTATAGCGGATTGGCCTATATTAAATGCCCTTCTAAACACTGCTTCCGGCGCAACGTGGGTGTCCGTTCACCACGGCGGCGGCGTAGGTATCGGAAATTCAATACACGCAGGACAGGTAACCGTAGCGGACGGAACAAAAGAAATGGAAGAACGCCTTGACCGCGTGCTTACTAATGACCCGGGAATAGGCGTGATGAGACATTTAGATGCAGGATACGAAAAAGCAATAAATACGGCAAAAGAAAAAAATATTAAATTACCTTAATTATGGCAAAAAAATCTAAAACTGTAGACAAAATAGGAGTAATATTACCTCAACTGCTCACCTCATTGGGAATAAAAACAGGCATAGAACAACATAAATCATTGTTAATATGGAATCAAATTGTAGGAAAAACTATCGCTGCTCACACTACACCGGGATGGATAAAATTTGGTGTTTTGTTCGTACTGGTAGATGATTCAATATGGCTCCAGGAACTGGAATTCTTGAAATCCCAAATCCTGCTTAAAATCAATGAACATCTGGAAACAAGTAAATTAAGAGGTATTAAATTTCTTCAAAACAATAATCAAAGATAGGAAGCCCTTGAGTCCGCATCAAGCGGACGATTAGGGATTCTTATCCGGAGTTAGATAGGATAAAGAGGAGAAAAGATGCAAAAATCTAATAAGGGTTATTCCGCAGATGAAATAAAAGTGTTACAGGATATTGAAGCGGTAAGACATCGCCCTTCAATGTATATAGGAGATACTGAAAAATACGGCCTTCATCATCTCGTTTTTGAAATAACTGATAATTCTATAGATGAAGCTATTGTAGGATATTGCAATAGAATAGAAGTTACTATTGGTAAAGATGAAAGCATTACCGTTAAAGATAACGGCAGGGGAATACCTGTTGATGAACATCCTGAAGAAAAGAAATCAGCGCTGGAAGTTGTGATGACCATCCTTCACGCCGGCGGTAAATTTGACCACAAAGCTTATAAAGTTTCAGGCGGATTACACGGAGTCGGACTTTCCGTAGTAAATGCTCTATCGGAATGGCTTGAAGTAAAAGTAGTGCGTGAAAATAAGATGTATCACCAGAGATATGAAAAAGGAAAACCCGTTACTAAATTAACCGTCATAGAAGAAGGCGATACGCTTGCAAATGGAACGGAAATTCATTTTATGCCGGATAAAGAAATATTTTCTCTGGTCAAATTTAGTTATGATATACTCGCAGAAAGACTTCGTGAATTGGCTTTCCTGAATAAAGGAGTCACTTTAACCCTTACCGATGCAAGAACAGATAAAGTTCAGGAATTCTTTTACAAAGGTGGGATAGTTGAATTCATTACTTTCGTTACACAGGACAAAGAAACTTTGCACACTCCTATTTATTTTCAACTGGAAAAAGAAGGCATAGATACCGAAGTCTGTTTCCAATACACTACGTCTTATACCGAAAATATGTTCAGCTACGCAAATAATATCAATACAAAAGAAGGCGGGACACATCTTATCGGATTCAAAGCAGGACTAACAAGGGTAATAACCAATTATATAAAAGAACATAACCTATCCAAAAACCTTGAAGTTACCGGTGACGATACCAGAGAAGGCATTACTGCCGTTATATCCGTAAAGGTAAGAGACCCGCAGTTTGAAGGTCAGACCAAAACTAAACTTGGGAATTCTGATATTAAAGGAACCGTTGAATCTATAACAAATGGCTATCTGTCAATATTCTTTGAAGAAAACCCCAAAATCGCGGAAAGCATTGTAAATAAAATTTTAAGTACGACTAAAACAAGAATGGCTGCCCAACAGGCAAGAGACCTTAGCCGTAAAAAAAATATCTTCGACCAATCACCTTTACCCGGGAAACTTGCAGATTGCTCCGATAGCAACCCCGAACTTACTGAAATTTATATCGTAGAAGGAGATTCCGCAGGCGGTTCCGCTAAACAAGGCAGAGATAGAAAATTCCAGGCAATACTGCCGATAAAAGGTAAAATATTAAATGTAGAAAAAGCAAGCGAAGATAAAATATGGGAATCGGAAGAAATAAAAGCCATAATGAAAGCGCTTGGACTTAGTGATGAAAAGAAAGAATTACGCTATTATAAAGTAATTATAATGACCGATGCGGACGTTGATGGATTACATATAAGAACACTCTTGCTTACCCTGTTCTATAGACACGCAAAAGACCTCATAGAAAAAGGTCATATCTATATCGCCCAGCCTCCTCTATACCGTGTAAAAATTAAGAGCAAAAGTCATTATATCTATACGGATGAAGAACTAAATGATTTAATCGGTGGAAAAGATCCCAAACCTGATGTCCAGAGATATAAAGGATTAGGTGAAATGAATCCGGAAGAGTTGTTCTCTACAACAATGGACCCGAACACAAGAACCTTAAAACAAATTACAATGGAAGATTCCGTAGAAGCTGAAAGAATGTTCACTGTCTTAATGGGAGATAAGGTTGAACCTCGCCGTAATTTCATTGAACAAAACGCAAAATACGTGCAAAATCTGGATGTCTAATTTCATAATCCTTAAATAGTTGCCAATTAAAAGCGTTTGAGAGATATTGATTATTACCGTATTCCCTGTAATTTATGATTCTTAGCCTTTACGTAGTAAAAGAACATATCGCCCCTTTTTTTATCGGATTTTTAGCCCTCACATCCATATTGCTTATGAATCAAATCTTTCTTCTTATATGGGATGTAATTGGCAAAGGCGTTCCTTTCTTAACTGTATTGTATATATTACTTTTATATTTGCCTTCTATTTTCGCATTAACTATTCCTATGAGCGTAATGGTAGCATCCTGTATGGCATTTGGTAGATTGTCTTCGGATTTTGAAATTACGGCAATAAGAAGCTCAGGGATTAACCCGTTAAAACTTAATACGCTTCCCCTAATTATGGGTACAGGACTCGCACTTTTTATGATATGGTTCAACAATCATACTTTACCTGAAGCTAATCATAAACTAAAAAATATAATGCTTGAATTGGCACAAAAAAAACCAAGTTTACAAATAAAACCTTTCGTGACATTTACTGATTTTGAAGGATATTACCTAAATGTAGGAGCTGTTAATTATAAATCAGGACAAATTGAACGTGTCAGATTACTAGAAAAATCTACCGAACGAGAAATTTTTGCCCAAAACGGCAAATTTATTACTTCTGGCAACAAAATTATATTGGTATTAAATAATGGCGAGATTCACGAATTGATTAAAGATAAGCGATACCGTAAAATAAGCTTTAAAGAGCATCGTATTTATATTCCTATGGATAACGAAGAAATTAGAATACAAAAAGACTTCAGAGGAGAACGGGAACTCTCCGCTCAAGCACTAAAAAAAGATATAAACAGGGAATTACAAAAATCCAAACCAAATAAGAAGGTTAAAAATGGTAAAATATACTCAATGCTGGTAGAATACCATAAAAAATACTCAATCCCGGCAGCCTCTTTCATATTTATTCTGTTAGGTTGCCCATTAGCAATCAGGGTAAAAAAAAGAGGCGTAGGTGTAGGTTTCGGTTTACCCCTGTTATTCTTTATATTCTATTATGTATGCCTTGTAGGTGGAGAAAGTTTAGGGGATAGAGGCGTGGTTCAACCCTGGATTGCAATGTGGTTTGCAAACGCCGCATTGTTGATAATTGCAATAGTTGCAACCTTCAGGGCAAATAAATTATCCTGAATTGTAACTCAAGCTTCCAGCTTGAGCAGTAAATAATATCCCTACAACATCAAAAGTCTTATTAAGATACTAAATTGGATATGTTGAATCCATCCATCAAATCCGACTTAGACGGAAACGTTTTACTCAAAGATTATACCAACGAGGGAATCTACGAATCGAAAATATTCAGCAAGTTCTCAACAGCTTCTTTCTTTACATCATCTCTATTGTAAAAATTTTGATTTATTCTTTCCTTTACTTCTCTAATCTTGTCCTCTCTTATATCTAATGATTCAAAAAGGACCTTTTGAATCCCATTTATATCACCATTCGCACTATTTCTATCAGTCGTAGCCTTATCCGTACTCTTGGATTTTGAAGACGAGACTTTCGACTCATCTATAATGCTTTTTATTTTATCTATTCCCATTCTATAATCATTATCGTATGCTTTTGTAAAAACTTTAATAAAAAATAATTTATTTTTTTTTGAAGCTCTTATTCTTTTTTTTTAGAGCTTCTTATAAATTTTCTTGCCTTTCTTTATAAAAATATTAAGATCAATCTTATGAAGGCAGTTATACTTTCTGCAGGCTATGGAACAAGGGTAATGCCATTAACAAATTACCTCCCCAAACCCCTATTCCCTATATTTGGACAACCTATCATTGATAATATCATTTTTTACCTAAAATCGTTAAATATCTCTGAATTTTCTATAAATACACACCATCTGGCAGATAAAATAAAAAATTATGTATTATCAAGCGCTAAATTCAAAGCAACTTTTAATTTCTCTTATGAACCTCAAATACTTGGTATCGCAGGAGGTATCGGAAACATAAAAGAATTTTTACATTCCGAAGACATATTTATCGTTCATAATGGAGATATTTTAAGTAATATTAACCTCGAGCCCGCAATTGAATTCCATAGAAGAGAAAATGCAATAATTACACTCATATTACACGACTATAAAACATTTAACAAAGTAACGCTATCTTCTCCCCTCTCCCCCAACAATATTTCAAGTATTAATGCTCCTGCTAATCCAAAATCTCTTGCATTTACAGGAATTTCTATTATGTCAAACAAAATACTTGATTTTTTACCGGATAATAAGACGTCGGCGGATATTATACCCGTTTATAATAAATTAATCGACCTGCGCGCTATAAAAGGCTATATTTCCCAAAATCATTTCTGGTCAGACATAGGAACTCCTGAAAGCTACCTCGAAACCCATAAATCTATAGTTTTTAACAGGGTTAATCTGTCGATTCCTCGCCCCTCCGGTAATATTCACATTGGAAAAGATTCTAACATACCTAAAACTACTATACTAAAAGGCTTTGTTTCTATAGGACAAAATTGCATAATTGGAGAAAATGTGGTTTTAGAAAATTGTATTGTATGGGATAATATTACAATCGCTAATAATACAAATGATAAAAATAAAATATTTTATAGTAACTCAAGCTTCCCTCCCTACCGTCAGGCAGGCGGATTGAGTAGTAAATAATATTACTAAATGAAAGACATCATAAAAAAAGCTATTCGAAATCTTGGTTTCCACGACAACTTTGACATACAACAATTAACAGACGGTGGCTCGACCCGGGAATTTTATAGGGTTAAAGAAGACAATAAGTCTGTTATACTTCTGCTAGATACTGCCGAAAATAGAACATCCCGCCCCGGCAGTGAGCAGGAATTTGACAATTATATTGCAATTGCATCTGTCCTCAAAGAGACAAACACGCCAATTCCTGAAATTTACTATTATGATAAAAAAGAGCACTTCCTGCTTGCGGAAGATGTGGGAGACTTAAGCCTTGAACTTGCTATAAAAAAACATAATTATCCCGTTCCGGAAACTTATAAACAGGTCATTGACACACTTTTAAATATGCAAATAATGGGGTTATCAAAAAGTTCACACTGCCCCCCCATAATTACCCGTAAATTTGATTACGATACCTTTAGATGGGAAACTCAATATTTTACTCAATATTTTCTCGGTAAATATTGTAAAATGGAACATCCCGCCTTAGCCGTTATAAAAGATATAGAAAATAACCAACTTTTGCAGACTGAATTTCATAATCTGGCAATGAAACTCGTAAATGAGCCATTTTACTTTATGCATAGAGACTTTCAATCTAAAAATATCTTCTTAAAACAAAATAGGAAGTCCTTCTCTGCCTGCCGTCAAGCAGGTATAAATTACCCTGCCCTTCAGGGCGAGGGCATAAAACTAACTTCACATAATCTCTCGGGCTTTAGCCCGAAACAACCCGAAAAGTCCATCCACAATACTATATCGTTGACGACAAATGATTATACGATATACATTTTAGACTTTCAGGGAGCAAGACAAGGATTACTTGCTTATGATATAGTCTCATTACTAAAAGACCCCTATATGTTATTGGAAGACAAAACAAGAGAAGAACTTATCAATTATTATACTGATTCCCTGACAAATATATGGAAAATAAATATAAATATGGAACAATTTAAACAAACTTTTCTTTACACCGGGCTTCAACGAAATATGCAGGCACTTGGCGCATTTTCATTCCTTTCTCTTGTAAAAAATAAATCTTCATTCCTTCAGTATATCCCGGCCGGGGTTAATTACCTGAAAAAAGCCCTGTCTGACACCACTGAGTTTCCAGTGCTAAAAAAAATAGTAAATTCAATACCTTTATTTTAGAAAGCCCCTGAATGATAACGACTAGTCCATTTCAGACAGGTTATTCAGTTCTGCTGAACTCTGTTGTCCAACTCTACCGGATCACTTAATAACTGCAAATTTTGTAAGATATTTTTTATTAGTTTTAGCATTAAAGGCGATGACTAAATAAACTCCCGATGAAATTTTGTTTCCCGTCATATCTTTACCATCCCATACAACTTTAGAAGAATTAATATGCTCTATCTTTTTCAGTAATCTCCCGGATAAAGTATATATCCTAACTTCTCCGCCCGAATCATCGCCCGAAATACCTGCCGAGCCTATGTAAAATACTATTTCTTTCTGTTTTGATGCCATAAATGGATTCGGACATACTATAATTTTAGATAAAGTATCAAGAGAATTGGGCGATCCGATACAAAATCTTGATAGCCCATTTTCAGTCCCAACCCATAAAATATTATTTATATGGTCAAACTTTACTGATTTTGCAAGGTCATTCACTAAACCATCTTGAGTTGTATATTTTTCAAAACCGTCACCGGAAAGTTTCCTTATTCCACCTTCATCTGTTTCTGTAGATTTAGATATCGCAAACCATATATCGGTAGAATCTACTGTCATCCCACGAGGACTTCCACCAAGTTCACTTATGGTGTAAGAATTAACAATTTGCATATTCTTAAACTGGTATGCACCACTGGTAGAACCTACCCATACTTCCCCCGCCCTTCCCTTGTTGAAAAAATAAAATTCCTCTGCTATTAACTCTTTCTGCATAGTTCCATCTTTTTTCAGTATTACTAAACACTGAGGTCTTATACTGCCTAGCCATAAATTGTTATCGGCATCCATCATTAGTGGACATACCCATGACGTATACCCATTAGGGTCAGAAAAAGCCGTATCAACTTGATTTGTGCTGGATCTGATCCTACGAATATATCCATCCGTACTCGCAATCCATAAATCGTCATTTTCATCCAAACAAGAACCGGTAACAAAATTTGCACCCCCCGGTGCATCTATTGTTATTTGAATTATTGAATCGTTTGGAAATATTCTTGCTACCGCACATACCGCAGGGTCGTTCCAGTCTGCCATTATTATCCATTTATTATTACTTTTATCTACCATAACATTCGTAACAAAGGGAACTGAAAATGAATATACTTTCCATTTCCAATTATTTCCAACTTTGTATAACTTACTAACTTTATTATGTGTCCATCCAGGCTCTCCCCAATGACTTGACCAAATACCGCCATCCAAATCCATTGCCATATTAAGAAAATAGTTAGCAGCAGGTCCTTCCGGCTTGTATTCTTGAATAGGATCGGCATATTTTACAATTCCATTCCATGCAGTTCCAATCCATAATGTCCCGTCAAATAACAAAGCCCTCGAATCATAATTTGCAATTTGTATCCAATTGCAAGAAGTATCTCCAACTAATTCACACCTGTAAGTTCCTTGTGCACATGCCATCCACAAAGCAGTATCTACAACGCAAAAATCATTTACCTTGAAATTAGTATCTACAATATCCCACAATACGCTGTCTCCCAATCTTATACTATCAATAAGGATTCTTGCTATTCCCTTCTTAGTTCCTGCCCATATATAGTTATTCCACTTTTCAATAGCATATACTGTATCATTGGGTAATCCATTTTTATTGTTAAATACCATCAAATCATCAAAAACCCTGTTTGACACCCCGATTCCACTATTTGTCCCAACCCACATCTTAGTAATATCAAATTTCACTACCCCACCACCATCTACACCTATCCACTTTGCGCCAGTCGTCCCTTCTGTTATAACCCCAGAAATATTGTTGTTAGGCAAACTGGAATTTGATGTGTCATAAACCACCCAGCTATTGCTGTCAAACTTCACTAACCCACCACCATCTGTGCCTATCCATTTTGCGCTCCCTTCTATCGCAAGAATGCGAACATCATTATCAGGCAACCCTGAATTTGTGGTATCATAAACAGCCCAGGTTGTGCCGTCAAACTTCGCTAAGCCTCCACCATATGTACCTATCCACTTTGCGCTTCCCTCTGTTGCAAGAGCGCGAATATCATTATCAGGCAACCCTGAATTAGCTTGAGTATAAACAGTCCAGGTTGTGCCGTCAAACTTCACTAACCCACCACCATCTGTGCCTATCCATTTTACACCAGTCGTCCCTTCTATTGCAAGTGCCTGAATATTGTTATCCGATAAACCGGAGTTTGATTCGTTGAACACAGTCCAGTTAGTCCCGTCAAACTTCACTAACCCACCACCATCTGTGCCTATCCATTTTACACCAGTACTGTCTTCTATTATAATCGCAGAAATATTATTATCCGATAAACCGGAATTTGATGTGTCATAAACCACCCAGCTATTCCCGTCAAACTTCACTAACCCACCATCTAAAGTGCCTATCCATTTTGAGCCAGTCGTCCCCTCTATTGCAAGAGCTCGAATATGGTTATCCGATAAACCGGAATTTGATTCGTTGAACACAGTCCAGTTATTCCCGTCAAACTTCACTAACCCACCACCATCTGTGCCTATCCACTTCGCGCTGCCTTCTATTATAATTCCAGAAATATTGTTGTTAGATAAACCGGAATTTGATGCATTATACCGCCTCCAGATATCTATACCTTCAAATATTTTTATTTTTTTAACTTCGTTACTCGGCTGAAGATTTTTAAGCACAACTCCCTGCTGATTAATATTAAAAGGATCCCCTTTCATATCATAAAGCCATATTTTAGTATTATCTTCTGTCCCTACCCACACTGAATCACCATCTATACAAATTGATGAAAAATTATAACTTGGCAACCTCTCCGTATATGTAAAAAGTCTTTTTTTGCTTATATCGGAAGACATAACAATTACTCCACCGGTACTACTTGCACAGAGAAACCACATATTACCATATTTATCAATAGCAACATTTACTATTTGATTATTGGGTAATCCGCTTGTATTTGTAATACGTTGGAAAGTAGTATCCGTTGTTGACTTCTTATACCCTAATATTCCACCATTAGTAGCCGCCCATATGTTTTCGCCATTTGATGCAATATTATATATTGGTTGTGGATTTAAAAAACTCGTCCATTGTTGTGTCATAATTAGAAATAATATTATCATAATCCTCTCCTCTTTACAAGCTGGATATGTTCATAACTTGTTATCCCGCTTTGTTATAGCTTTTTAATCTGTCTTATATCCTTACTTATCTTCATTTATACTATATTTTTATTTTATTCAATAACTCTTTCATATCTGCAGTTGCAACACAAATAACCGTATCCGCACCACCATAATAAACAAAAAGTGTATCTTTTATTACTACTGCACCACACGTAAAAACTACATTCGGAACTAACCCCTCTTTCTCATAACTTTCACTGGGACTCAAAAATGGCTCTGAATATCTATATATAATTTTAGACGGGTCATCTAATGATGCCATAGCAATGCCCAATTGATAATGAAATTTTTCATTTACTCCATGATATACAATAAGCCAACCTTTCTTAGTTCTAATAGGCGGAGCGCCTCCACCTATCTTAAAGTTTTCCCACCCGGGACGAATCTTCATTATTATTTTAGCTTCATCCCAGTTTTTCAAGTCTTTTGAATAACTTATCCACATATGAGGCGGTATTCTATGATATAAAACATATTTCCCTTTAATACGTTCGGGAAATAAAAAAGCATCCTTATTGTCTACTCTGAAAAATGGATACCAGGGCTTTTCCCAGTTCCATCTCTTGCTCAAAAAATCACGTAAAGAAATAGACGTCATTCCCAATTGTATTGAATTTACCCGTCTGCTAATACCCGGAACTTGCCCGAAAGCCGTATAACACATATATATTCTATCTTCTATCCTTGTTAATCTTGGATCTTCGCATCCAAAACATTCAAAATCACTCGAAGAATCTCCGGTAAAAATTGGCTCTGCTAATCTTTCATCAATATGAAAACCATCTTTACTTGAAGCATACCCAAATCTTGACACTCCGCCATCTACACCTCTTGCCCTATACACAAGATGAACTTTTCCACCTTCATATAATGCCGCACAATTATATACCATACGGGCTTCCCATGAATTTTTAAATATGGGTTCTAAAATCGGGTTCCCACTATATCTCTTTAAAATATTATTCATAGTTTTTTTACGAGCTAGAAAGCATATTACTTGCTAATATTATTTATATTACTCTTCTTATATTCTTCTTAAAGACTTTTAAAAAGCTCTATAAATTTTCTTCCTATCTCCTTATAGGAATTTTCAGTTACATATAGTTTTGCAGATTCTAATGTTTTTCTATATTCTTCTTTTTCTTCAAACACGGAAATCAATTGATGCTTTAATTCATCCGTATCCGAAAATTTCATTACTTCTTTATCAAAATATTCAGCAAAATTTGAATTTCGTGTTATCATAGGACATCCGGAACCAAGACATTGAAAAGCAGTGCTTGACACAACAACCTGTGAAGCAGAAGGTTTATTAAAAATCAAAGCATCCGCTGCATATAAATAATCATATAACTTATTTGTATCCGGTATTTCTTCTATAATCTTGACGGGCATAGGAATAACAGGTAAACAACTTTTTAAAAAATTGACGATATCCTTTTCTTTTGACACAATAAGTAACAGCAAAGGATACTTCTTACCAAGTTCTGCAATATCCGGAATAATATCTATTATGTGCTTTGCCGCCGGACCAAAAGAAAAAACAATCTTTTTATCCATCGGCAAATCTAATTTTCTTCTTGCATTTCCTTTATTGCCGGGATTCCATGGTAAACAAGGATACGGAATTATACGAGTTTTATCTCCATATACCGGTTCTAAAAATTCTTTATATCTTTTATCAAAACATACGACAGAATCCCATCCAAACTGATAAAAATCAGGGTTTTTAGACAAATTACCATCGTGAATTACAGTTACACATTTTGAACGTTTTTTTATCCTTTTAAAAATCTTTCCTAATTCATTTTTAGGCAGCATTCCTAAATCCTGTGTAACAAATACTTCACATTCTGAAGTTAAAAATGGAATAGGATCTAATTTCGGAGGAATATAACTCGATACGGTAAAACACCTTGTGACATAAGGTTCATCTATAGCTGTAATTGCTGTCCCATGAAATGCATAGTCATAAAAAGTAAAAATTTCTAATTTGTGCCCGCTTTCTATCCATTCTTTCCCAATAAGTTCGGCATGAAAAGAAGAACCTGAATTAGTATTCCATCCCCCCATCATTCCTATTTTCATTATTAAATTACCTTTCCCCCAACTTACATTAGGGCTCTTTATTTTATTTTAATTTTCCCGTATTTTATCAAATGTACTAAATTCCTTTTTGATGGACATATATAAGCACAACTACCACATTCAATACAGTCCATTATACAAAGTTTTTTTGCTTCGTCAAACTTATTTTTTTCAACACAATCTGCAATCCTTGATGGGATTAATCCCGTCGGACAAACAGAAACACACGCGCCACATCTTATACAGGGATACTCCTCATATAAAGAAACATCTCGTTTGCTTTGTACAAGAATACCTGATGTTGTTTTTATTACAGGTACATTATCATCAGCTTGGGCAATCCCCATCATTGGACCACCCATTATAATTTTAGCCGGTTCTTCACTATACCCGCCACAAAATTCAATTGCATCTTTAAATAATGTTCCTATTCTTACTTTAATGTTTTTGGGTTGTTTTACCCTGCCCGTAACTGTTATTACCCTCTCTATTAAGGGTTTCTTGATTTTACAGGCTTCATATATTGCATAAACAGTGCTTACATTATACACCGAAACACCAACATCAAAAGAGAATCCTCCCGGTGGCACTTTTCTACCGGTAACAACCGGTACAAGTTGTTTTTCCTCTCCTTGAGGATATTTTGCTCTCAATATATGAACGTAAAAACCAAATTCCTTCGCAATTGCTTTGATTTGCCATAAATTTTTAATTTTATTATTTCCTATCCCAACAAAACATCTTTTCGCACCAACAACACTCATTATAAGTTTGACTCCTTCAAATATTTCTCTTGTTTTTTCCATTATCAATCTAGAATCTCCCGTTAAATATGGTTCCGATTCACATACATTTAAGATTATAGTATTTATTGATTTGTCTTTTTGTGGAATTAGTTTTATATATGTCGGGGAAGCTCTTCCCCCCATCCCTACAATACCGGCATCCTCCACCCGTTTTATAATTTCATCGGGAGAAACTGCCTCGTCAGAATATAATTCCATTTCATCTTTCCCATCCGATTCTATCACCACAGAAAGTACTTTTTCCCCGGAAGAAGAAAAATAAGGCTCAATGCCTTTTACTGTCCCCGAAATACTTGAATGTATATTACAGGAAGCCCTTGAGTCAGCCTCATACGGACGATTAGGGATTCTTGTCCAGCTCGCTGGAGATGATAGATCCCCATCAATTTTACCTATTTTTGTCCCGGCTTTTACTTTCATTTTAGCTTCAATAATAGGTTTTGCAGGAATCCCCATATGTTGGGATAAAGGAATAATAACCATTTCAGAAACAGGCATTATTTCAATAGTATTATTTTGTGTAATTTTCTTGCTGTGAGGACTTACTCCACCTAAAAATGTTCTAACCTGCATATAAACTCCTTTTATAAGCTCTTACCTTTTTTAGAGCTTCTTATCTACGCCTACCGCACTCTCTTTTTTTTAGAGATTGTTGTCACTAGAATTGTATTCATTTATCTTGTTTATTCCCAATAAGTTCACGAACAAACCTCTGCACAGCCTTATCTTTATCATTCATAAACTGATGAACCCTTTTGTCCCCTAACATAATAAGCGCTTCTATGGCTGCCATTCTTACTTCTCTTGATCTCGCCTGTCTAAACATACTCCCGGGCATTGCTACCTTTAAAAGCACAGGTGTTGAACTCGCATCCCCTAATTCAATCAAAGCCTTGCATGCACATATTTGTACCGTTTCTTTTTCATCTTTACGTTTATCCAGCATCTCAACCAACTTTACAGCTAAAGGGAAATAATGAAGTTCGCCTAAATAAGTAATTACTCTTTCTTTAATTGCGCTTATTTCATCGTTTATTTCCTCAAATAATAATTGTTTTGCGGATTCTGTGCCTATCTTATAAAGAATATCCACGACTTTCCTGCGAACATAAAAATTAGGATGATGCACTATCTTCTTCAATCCCTCTACTACCTGTTCCTCATAACCAATACCATCTAAGACATCAAGCATTTTTGAAATCGCAACGGGCAAAGGTTCTACCCTTATTTCCTCCATTAATTGGATAATTCCTGATTTCCCTATTTTCATAAGAATATCCGCAATCGCCTTTCGTAACCTTATATCTGTCACTTCTTTTAATTCGGCTATTAATGGTTTTATACAGGAATCTCCGATATCTAATAATATTGATATCGCCTTCTCTCTCCTCGATTCATCATCACTATGTAAATCATAGACTAATAACCGCGTAAACTCGGTCCCTATAAGACTGTCAATTGTAGATTTTGCACTTTCTCTTCTTTCATCAAATTCCGTAGAACTTGCATGCGCTCCAAGCATTTCCGTAATCATATGAGTAGAGGCATAGTCTCCCTGCTTAAGATATCTTGTTGCTGCATTACCAAGAATATTTACTATTTCTTTATAAATTTCCCCGTTCGTCTCTTTCCGCCCGACTTCAACAAACTTTTTGTCTATATCTTTTATAATCTTAGGCTCTCTGATAAACTCAATAACTGAATATAGTTTCTTGAAGGCTATTATTGCTTTCAATCTTATATCTGTAACACTTGCTTCCAAATTAGATGCTAATTTATTGCATAAATCACTCGCTTGTTCCAATTCTTCCGGCGAACGTAAACTTTCCAGTAAAGAAGGTAGTTTATTCAACAACTCTTCTTCTATCATATCTTTATTGTCCATATCCAAAAAGTCTTTTATTTCAAGTTTATCAGGAATAGGACGTTTATCCGCAACTACTTGAGTTTCTACTTTATTAGAAAAAACTTCCGTTCCGAGTTTCTCTATCACTTTATTTTTTAAATCCGATTTGACGCCGGAATCTTCAACCTTATCTATAAGTTTAGCGATTTCATCGGCATATAATAATACCTTATCTTTTATTCCCAATAAGTCCTGCCCTTTTGCTATAAGAATATCGTTATCCCCCATAGGCATATATAATTTTTCATTTATGCTTATATGTTCTGATGGTTCCGGTTTTTGTTTAAGAGAAAGCTTATGTAAAAAGTTATAAAGCTCTTGCTGGGTAAAACCGGGTTTAAAAGTTATACTTCTTATTGTACAAGCAGCAAGACAATCAAAAAATATCCCGCCCGCCGTTTCAGTTGACTTGTCATTTACAAGCAACTTGCCTTCCGACTCACTAATAGTAAGAGAAGGCTGTATTTTAAGAAAATTCAATATATCCGCACTGCAATTTTCCAGGGATTGCTTTATGATTTCACTATCAGGTGGATATAATAGTATATTGCTTAACGCTACCCTTAATTCTTTTATTATCATTAACTTTTTATCTAAAATCTACTATATACTTGTATTTCAAGAGAGAAAAATGTCAAGTCTTAATTATAATTTTATTAAACTCTCAAATCTCTCCCTTAACAATTCTATATTCAGCTCTTTACTAACTCTCTGGTTCCCCTGAAGTCCTAACTTTTCTGAAAGCTTTTTATCCAGCAATAATTTAATTATTGATTCGGCAAGTTTCTTACTATCTCCCTGCTCTACTAAAATTCCCGTAACACCATCTATTATCGCTTCCGAAACCCCACCCGTTTTATATGCAACTACAGGTGTCCCGCAGGCATTTGCCTCTATATACACTATTCCAAATCCTTCTCCCTTAACCCCTTCTGATACAGACTTTTCAATGCTTGGCATCACAAACACGTTCGCAGCTTTGTATAAACCGGCTAATTCTTCCTGGCTTACCTTTCCAGTAAATACAACATACTCCGATAATTTCAAATTATTTATATCTTCTCTAAATCTATCATAATCATCCCCGGTCCCGACAACTACCCAAACAACATCAGGAATTTTTTTAATTATTTCAGGTAATATTTTTATCATAACATCATGCCCTTTATATCTCTCTTCCTTTGACATACGCCCCACAGTTAACATAATTGACTTGTTGGACATCCCACCGCCTTGGGACTTATTATAAAGATTATATTTTTTAACGACAGGAGTTTCATCAACCCCTAAATTAAAAACTCTCATATCCACTACGGGATAAATCTTCACTATTTTTGATAAAGGTATCCCTAACTTTAATAAATATTTCTTCGTAAACTCTGATATAGTAATTACTCTGTATGCTTTCATCATTAACCATCTCATTAATAACCTGTACCTAAAAGTAGTTACTTCCATCCCATAAGTATATACTATATATGGTTTTAACGCTAATACTCCCACAATTGCCGTAAGGATATGCCCACAAATTAAAAAGTCGGTCCGCCTGAGTCGGATTAATAATATAGTTTTTACAATAATAAAAGGTAATGATAATTTCTTATCCCCTTTAACATAAGGCACACGATAAATTCTAAAACTCTGTTTCCTGTCAAACTCTCTTGCCCCCGGACTATTCGGTGCAATCACATCTATTCCCATGCTTTTTGCAATTCCATATAATACATTCTGAATTCCCCCATTTTCAGGCGGAAAATCCGGCGTTACTAAAATAACTTTATAGGAAGCTCTTTCCGCCTCTGGCGGATTAGAAATTCCTATCTTTTTTTTATACCCCATATTATAATCCTGGACAAAAAATCTTTATTGAAAGCTATTCCGGACAATATCCCCTACTTTTTCCCCGAGTATTTTATATTCAAAATGTTTCTTCGCAATTTCTCTACTACTATTTCCCAATGACAATAAATCACGATTATCATAAATTTTACAAATTCTATCAACTAATTCCAAAGGATAATTCAAATCTTTCATTCCGGAATAAGGAACTAACATTGCTTCGGGCAATAATCCAACAACGGTTCCTACTTTGGTCGCTAAAATATACTTATTGCAGGATAAATATATCGGTATTTTACCCGTAGTCCTCATCCAGCCCAAAATATTATTGGTTTGAGTGGAAATACATATATCCATAAGACTAATATATTTATATACTTCTTCGTATTTAATATTCCCGAGAAATAATATCTTATCCTGTATTCCATACTCTTCTGCTTTCTTTTTTAATATCGGAACCCCGTCACCTTCGCCTATTATTATACCTTTTATTTTTCTCTTCACATCCATATCGTTAAGCAATTTTATTACTTCTACTATTTCCCATCCGTAACACATTTCCAATGATTTACTCCAGTTAATGCTTCCCAAAACTCCTACTGTAAAAGAATCATCCAAACCAAATTCTTTTCTAAAAGCCCCGCTGTCTTCTATTGGTTTTACAACATTCGTATCCACACCATCAGGGATAAAATACACGTTTTTATAACCAAGCACATCAAAATATATTTTATGATATGTTCCTCTGACAATAATTATGTTTGATAATCTCCATAATAATTTTTCCATATTTTTTATAAACATAATCTCTATCCATAATCTATCCCCGTTAATTTTTGCTACTTCATAGTTTATGTCTCCTATATCAATAATTATTTTTGTCTTAAAAATAATTTTTGCCAAAAGAGCAGGAATAGAATTAACATATCCAACCTGTAAAACATATATTAATGAGGGTTTATTCTTTAATACAACTTTAATAAACTTTAATACTGTTTTGATTTTTGTTTCAGTTTTATAATGTATCGCAGTCTGGTAAAAATCATCCACAAAACCTAAAAATCTCTTTGCTCTTATCCCCGCCCAACTGTCAGGGCTGCCATTGACTAAAAATAAAAATTTATGCATTATGATTGATTGTTTTTATAGAACACAGTGTTAATTTAGCCACTAAACACATTTACATTCATAGGGTAAATTCAATAATTTGTCAAGCTGTTGTTTGCTTTGCGGTATTGCTTCATAAGAAGCCTTCCTGTGTTTAGCAGAAGGGCTTCCTTCTGGGTAGGTTGACCGACGTCGGTCAACCTACCCAGACGTTTTTCGTTTAGCTAGAGTTTGTTTCGTCAGAAACATTACTCTAGCTTATCCAGCTCAGCTACAAACTCTTGGATACAATCCTTAGAGTTTGTTGTCCAGCTTAGCTGGGGCTGGGCTCTACTTCATCAATATGAGTTTCTTTGTTTCTTTTAATGTGCCTGCCGTCAATTTTACAAAATAAATACCTGTAGTTAATCCTTTCCCGGAAAAATTAACTTCATAAGTTCCAATTTCTTTTTTCTCATTGATTAATGTTTTCACCGCTACACCTGTGATATTATAGATTGTCAATGATATCATGCTCGGAAGAGCAACAGAGTATTTAATAGTAGTGGAATTAATAAATGGGTTTTTAATTATTTTCAAATCCCCATTCCCCATTCCAAAATCCAAATTTGATGGTTCCTCTATCCCTACACACGAATATTTGATTGTAGCGTAATGAGTTGCGTAGCCAGAAATATCAAAACCAGTACTCATTCCGGTTACATATACATAATTGTTGTTATACAATGCAATTGAATAAGCTCTGTCGTCTCCATTACCTGGTGGTCCGTTATATCTTTGTACCCATTCTTCACTTCCTGAACCGTTATATTTTATCGTCGCATAATCAAGATATGTTCCATTCCCCTCACTGTATCCTGTTACATATACATTTCCACTACTATCTAATACAATTCCCGTTGCACAATCCTCACCATTCCCGGGTCCACCATATCTTCTAACCCACATTGTATCCCCTGAACCGTCATATTTTATTGTAGTATAGTCATAATTGGTTCCAATTCCATAGCTTTTTCCCGTTACATACACATTGCCACTGTTATCTATAGCAAGTGCAGTTGCTTCGTCTATTTTGCCACTATTGCCAGAACCACGGTATTTTCTGACCCACATCGTATCCCCTGAATTGTTATATTTTATTGTTACATAACTACTATCCGTTCCCCAATGACATCCTGCAACATACA
>Ga0265297_10001134_pt1 | contig 65516 bp, 62 predicted proteins | sample Munlanlwell13791_FD_192502 | JGI IMG/M metagenome (GOLD analysis project Ga0265297, IMG submission 192502) | Leachate microbial communities from a municipal landfill in Southern Ontario, Canada - Leachate well 137-91 | ecosystem: Engineered > Solid waste > Landfill > Unclassified | place... | reverse complement strand
TTATTGGTATCAAAATCCCTGACATCATCCTCGCAAAGCATCAGATAATGCGGGCACGTCTCGGCTGTAACTTTAACGCCTCGTGCCTTTGCCTGTCGTATAAAATCCACGCTTTCAGCACAGCTTACATGGGCGATATGTATCCTTGCCCCTGCCAATTCAGCAATTTTTATATCACGTTCAACTCTTTTATATTCTGATTCTTTGGAAATCCCGCGAAGACCCATACTGGTCGAAACAAAACCCTTGTTGACAGAGCCCCCGTCAGAAAGTGCCGTATCTTCACAATGGCATATTATAAAGGCCTTTGTCCTGCGGCAAATATTGAAGGCGGCTGTGAGCAGTTTTTCGTCGTCAACGGACGAACCGTCATCGGTAAAGGCCGGCACAGACTTATTATACAGGCCCTCTATGTCTGTCAGGGCATGGCCTTTTCTGTTCTTTGTTATAGCACCCGCGATAAAGACATTTATCCTTGCCGTTTTTTGGATGCGTTTCTGCAAAAGCCCCACCGTCTGCGCGGAGTCAATACACGGTGTAGTATTGGGCATCGCGAGAACAGATGTAATACCGCCGGCAAGTGCGGCTTGCGTTGCCGTCTCGACGGTTTCTTTGTCTTCGCGGCCAGGTTCACGCAAGTGCGCGTGCATATCAACAATCCCTGGCATAACCACGAGGCCTTTAGCGTCTATCACCTGTTCAGCGTTATTGGTTATTCGGTCCGCGATCCGCGCGATTTTACCTTTTTCTATAAGAACATCTCTTACATCGCAAAGCCCTTGAGAAGGATCTGCCAATAGCCCCTGTTTAATTATAATGCTCATAACCCGCGCCTGCCTTGTGAGGTCAAAAATAAAACCGCCATCCGGACCGCTATCCCGTTAGTAACCTGTTCCAATATCACCGAACGGCACCCGTCAGCGGCTTCGCTCGATATCTCAATACCCCTGTTTATAGGCCCCGGGTGCATAATAATCATATCCCGCTTTGCCTGCTTGAGCCTTTCTTCGGTAACGGCAAAATTCTTGAAATACTCAAGCTGTTTTGGAAATGCCGTTGTTTTATCCCGCTCAAACTGCATACGCAGGACATTTATCGCGTCCGCGTTCTGTATAGCATGATCTATCTTATCCGTAATCCTTACACCCATCTTTTCAATACCGGGCGGGATAAGCTTTTTCGGTGCGCATACGGTTACCTGGGCGCCAAGTTTTATCAGGCCCCAAATGTTTGACCTGGCCACCCTTGAATGTGCTATATCGCCGACAATACTTATATTAAGCCCTTTTATGCGCCCTAAACGCTGCTTAAGCGTAAATATGTCCAGTAAAGCTTGCGTCGGATGCTCATGCCAGCCGTCACCGGCGTTGATCACGCTTATATCGACACGCCGGGCCAACATTGCCGGCGCGCCGGAGGCGTTATGGCGCACTACAATAATATCGGCCTTTAACGCCTGTATGTTTAAACCCGTATCGATCAAGGTCTCGCCCTTACGTATGCTTGATGTCTCTGTTTCTATATTGATAACATCGGCCGAAAGACGTTTCGCCGCTATCTCAAACGATATCCTCGTGCGCGTTGAGGGTTCATAAAACAGGTTTACCACTGTCTTGCCCCGCAAGGCCGGGACCTTTTTTACGCCGCGCGTAGAGACCTCTTTAAACGACTCGGCGGTTAACAGGATATGTTCTATCTGTTCCCGCGTTAGATACTCAAGCCCCAAAAGATCTTTTTGGCCCCATTTGTTCATCGCGCAAAGCCTTCTTTAAGGACGTATACCTCATCGACACCGTCCTTTTCTTTTAACCTTACCTTAACCGCCTGGGACATGGATGTGGGAATATTCTTACCGACATAGTCTGCCCTGATAGGCAGTTCTCTGTGGCCGCGATCTACCAAAATAGCTAATTGTATAGATTTCGGTCTGCCGAAATCTATAAAAGCGTCCAATGCCGCCCGTATGGTTCTACCCGTGTGTAACACGTCATCTACAAGAACTATATGCCTGGATGATACATCAAAACTTAAATCCGTTTCACGCACGATGGGTTGGGAACCAGACATCATTAAATCGTCGCGATAAAGCGTTATATCAAGCACGCCATGGGTTGGGGCGCTGCCGCTTATCCGTTCCAGGATAGAAGACAAACGCCTCGCGAGATACTCACCTCGTGTGCGTATGCCCACTATGGCTATCTCGCCGGCATCCTGATTACGTTCAATGATCTCATGCGCCATACGTTTCAGGGCATTTTCAATAGCCCGGGCGTCCATTACCTGTATCCTGTCTTTATCGTTCTTCATATACTGTTAAAGGATCTTTTTGCAAAAAAAATACCCGCATACCTGATGCGGGTCGTAATCACACTTATCATACCTGCCCCTTTCCGGCCTCTCGGGGCCTGATTAAAAGGTTATATATTATTAACATATTATCACCTCGTAAGACATTTGTCAAGGCTGAATACCTCTTTCTTTTTTTCCTTTTTCGTATAAAAATAAAACCGGGGCCATAGGCCGCTAAATCCCTTTAGAACTCGGGTATTAGTACAACGCGGGCAAAGACCCTAACGTTCAACCCTGTTAGAGCGCGCGGCACACACACCTCTTTTAGACCCTTTTATGAAATTGATCAAGTGTTCTATCTCGTCTCCGGACAACGAAGACTCGAGCCTGCTCAAGGCACTGCGCGTATTAAGCCCTTCGCGATACAATATTTTATAAGCCTGTTTTATCTTTTCGCGGCTGGACGAGTCTATACCGGCGCGCCTTAAACCAATAATATTATACGCCGTAACCGTGTTATCGTCTCCTGTGCTCATATAAGGGGGGAAATCCTTGTTAATCCTAACCCCCCCACCAATAATTGATATCTTTCCAATTCTTACAAATTGATGTACAAGGCAATTTGCAGAGATAAACGCCATATCCTCTATCTCCACATAGCCTGCCAAGAGGCTGTTATTGCATACGATCACCTTGTCGCCAATTTTACAATTGTGGCCAACATGCGATAAGCACATAAAATAATTATTGTCACCGATCACGGTTGATGAACCGTCCTCCGTACCCCGGTGCACGGTAACATGCTCCCTGAACACATTATTAGACCCGGCAATAAAATATGATTTTCCCCCTTTAAACGCCATATCCTGGGGCTCGCCGCCAAGGCAGGCGCCTGTATGCACAACACAGCCCGCGCCAAGCCTGGACCCCCTTAGGACATGCGCGCCGGCATGCAGTTTGCAGCCTGGGCCGATAATAACATCTTCCTCTACTACCGCGTAAGGACCTATATCGGCACTCTTATCAATATCACTTGCTTTCGAAATGACCGCAGCTGGATGTATGCTCATAACAATGCGCTCTGTTGCAGCCTTAAGTTAAACAGCAAAACAAATTCCCCTTGAGGCCTTATCTCTTCAAAATGCGCCATAAGTTCCGTTACCCTCTGTCTGCGGATCTCCTGAAACTTCTTCGTGAGTTCTCTCTCACATATCATAAAAATGTCGCCAAATACAGCCTGTATATCCTTAAGGGCACGGGCCAGGCGGTGCGGAGATTCGTAAATAATTATAGTGCGCGTCTCCTTGGCTAATTCATTAAGCCGTTTTTTCCGCGCCACTGTTTTGGGCGGCAAAAACCCCTCAAATACAAATCTATCCGTGGGCAGGCCCGAAACCGACAGGGCCGTGACCGCAGCGCTGGCACCCGGGACAGGCACAACCTCGATACCCAAACTAATGGCATCATGTATAATCCTGTATCCGGGATCGCTAATGCCGGGCGTACCTGCATCGCTCACCAAGGCAACGTGCTCACCGCGCATAAGCCTGCCTGCTATTTCCCTGGACTTAAAATGCTTATTATGCTCAAAATAGCTGGTTAACGGTTTATTAATACCATAATGGGCCAATAAGATGCCTGTATGCCGTGTGTCCTCACACGCAATAAGCCCGACGGATTTAAGCGTTTCAACAGCACGATATGTCATGTCCGACAAGTGACCTATCGGTGTTGATACTATAAATAATTTACCGCCTTCCATTCGTGCTCCCACAGGTAAATATCGTGCCCATAATACTATTCTACCGTTACCGACTTGGCCAAGTTACGCGGCCTGTCCACATCGCGGCCGTTGGCAAGCGCGATGTAATAAGCCAAAAGCTGCAGGGGCAATACCGTCAGCATGGGGGAAAACAGCTCATCCACGTCCGGTATATATATAGTGTGATCCGAGTGTCCGCTTATGTGGTCGTCTGCCTCGGTCGCGATACTTATAACGATACCTTTGCGCGCCTTTATCTCCTGTATATTGGAAATCATTTTATCGTATGTTGCAGACCGCGGTACGATACAGACAACCGGCATAGTTCTATCGATTAAAGCTATGGGCCCGTGTTTCATCTCGCCGGCACTGTAGCCTTCCGCGTGGACATAGGATATCTCCTTGAGTTTCAAGGCCCCCTCAAGCGCATTAGGATAATTGAGGTTCCTGCCTAAATACAAAAAACAATTCTTATCCTTGTGTTTTTTGCACACATTCTTTACAGTGCTTGTATCGCGCAGGATATCGCCCATACAACGAGGCAGGCGCCAAATCCCGTCAAGCAGTTTAACCAGCTCCCGCTTATCCAGCAAGCCGGAAACCCCGCCCGCGTAAATGCCGAAAAGATATAAAAGACATAATTGCGCCGTATAGGCCTTGGTGGAGGCAACGCCTATTTCCGGGCCGGCATGAGTATAGATAACGCCGTCGGACTCCCTTGTCATGGTGGAACCTACTACATTAACTATGGAAAGTACTTTGGCGGACTGTTTCCGTGCCTCTCTTATCCCCGCCAGCGTATCGGCCGTCTCGCCCGATTGGCTTATCGCGATAACCAATGTCTTTTTGTCCAGTATAGGGCTCCTGTAACGGAACTCGCTCGATACATCAACCTCTACAGGTATACCTGTTAACCTCTCCAAGATATATTTACCTACAAGCCCCGCGTGATAAGCGGTTCCACAGGCAACAATGTGTATCTTTTTAACGCCTTTTATATACCGCTCGGGCAAAGAAAGCTCTTTAAAAAATACCTTGTCTTTGCCTTCCGAGACCCTGTGCTGCAGGATATTGGCTATCACAGCGGGTTGTTCGTAGATCTCTTTCAGCATAAAATGCTGGTAACCGCCTTTTTGCGCCTGCTTTATATCCCATGCGACCCGTGCGCGAGTTTTGTTTATTTTTTTCCCTTCAAGGCTTGTGACACAAAAACCGTCTTTGGAAAGTATCACAAACTCATTATCTTCAATGTACACCACGTCCTTCGTGTATTCTAAAATCGCGGGTATATCGCTTGCTATGTAGTTTTCTCCTTTGCCGATACCTACTATAAGCGGACTGCCGCGCCTGGCGGAGATCAAAAGCCCGGGCGCGTGGTTTGAAATAATACCAAGCGCGAAAGCGCCTTTCAACCGCCCCAATGCCGCCCGGACAGCTTCAGTAAAATCCTTCTTATAAAATTTTTCTATCAGATGAGCTATAACCTCGGTGTCTGTATCGGAACGAAACCTATGGCCGTCCTTGACAAGAAAGGCCTTGAGGTCTTCATAGTTTTCGATTATGCCGTTATGGACCACTGCTATATTGCCCGAGCAGTCAATGTGCGGATGCGCGTTAGCCTGATTAGGAACGCCGTGAGTGGCCCACCTCGAATGGCTTATACCTATATTACCCGCCAACGGTTTTGCCGTCAGCAGTTCCTCGAGCCGGGCTATCCTGCCCTCTTGTTTACGCACAACGATTTCACCATCACAGGCAACAGCCATCCCCGCTGAATCATAACCGCGGTATTCAAGCTTCTTAAGCCCATTTAACAAAAACGGTTGCGCCGGGCGGGCACCTATATAACCTACTATTCCGCACATGGATTATAATATAACAGATAAGCCTTTTCTGTTCAAGGTGATTTTGAAGGATAAACCCCGAATCCGAGGCGCGGGGTTGACCATAACCCGGGCACAGCCTATTTATTCTTCTTTCCCGGATTTATACCGCAGTATATATCTGTATTGCTCCATATCTGTTTGCTGGTTTGTGTATGGCGCAATCACCACATAAGAGAGGGAGTGTTCTTTAAATTTTTGTTTGATATTCGGCGTGTGAAAACCTCCGGCAATCAGGACTGCGATAGAGGCCGATTCCTCCTTCATAAGCCGAAGGGTGTGCCGCATAAAAGCATCATCCCTGTCATTGGCTAAATCGTAAAATCTAACCAGCGTCGACAGGTTTTTATCAAGCGTATACGCGGGTTTTATATCCGCCGTCCCCAGCTTGTTGCGCTGTGCCTGCTGCTGCAAAAACTCTATCCAGCCGGCTGTTACAAAGTCATTACGGTTATTTTTATAATAAGAAAAATCATCGGGCACAAGTTTCAGGTGCAAAAAGTTCTCTAATATCTGGGCTCTCCTTGCAATATCATACAAACGCTGCTGGCGGGCATCCTGTATCAAGGCGGATTCAGCGGCATGGAGAAGGGCATTGGCTTCTTCGAACACTGCTGCGGTATCAATACTGTCATGAGCGCGTATATAAGTTATGTATTTTTCAAGATTTTTATATTTCTGCAAAGACAGCCCCGCCTGCCGGGTAATCCCTATAAGATAATCATGGTATTGGACAGGGGTAAGCTTATTGAGCTTGAATTCCAGTGATTTCGTAACAAGCGCGGCCAAATCCTGTTTGGGCAAGGTCTTAGACAACTGTTCTATAAGCTCCGCTCGTTCCTTTTCCGCTGATGTAAACTTAATGGCCGATTCCGATTCCACCACCGACATAAAACGCAGAAAATTAGGATACGCGGAGGTATTATGTCTTATCCTTTCTGCCACGGAATACAAATACTTATAGTATTCAGCCAGGGACATTTTTTCGTTATCATAAGAGGCCTTTACGCGCTCAAGTTCCGCGAGCTGCGGCGTATAGATCCTTTGCTTCATCTCTTCGATAACTTTATTAAGCGTGCTAAGTTCCGATACTGCCTGATTCCTAAAAACCTCTATGGCAAAAAACGTGTCGAGATTGGCCCTATAAAGATCTTCATCTTCGGCACCCTCTATCCTGATGTCATAATCAGACACTATATCCAGATACTCTTCGCCGGATATCTTGCCCTCTCTTAAATAATCATCCGCTACACTTTGCCTGCGGTTACTGTCAGCATAGGAGCGCAGGTAGGAAAGATTCACATTACCCCAGCCGCCTTCCACCATCACTAATTTTAGCTGGTTTTCTTTGACAAGGGATTCCAGGATCTTGCTTAAATTCTTCTGTGCTTCATAGTTTGTATGTATATCCTGTATATGTATTATAATACCTGCCGATCCGCCGGGAGCTGTGTAACTTTCAACCATATGCCCGACGCCTTCGGGCATATTGATCAGCACGGGGGCGGACCTTGATTCTGCGGTGTCTTGCTCGGCGGCAGGAGCGGCCTGCGGCAAGCCTGCCGCGGGGCCTTGAGACCCGATCGCGGCGCGGTTTTTATTCCCTCGCGTGAAAAAACGCCCAAAGGCTAACCCGGCTGTAAGGGCAAAAAAAACCAATGCTACCAAACCGATAATACTTGCGTATCTACGATATCCGCTCATTCCTTCTCCCGGATAAAAATATATGGTGACCCCAGCGGGACTCGAACCCGCGTAAACGGCTCGAAAAGCCGTTGTCCTAACCGCTAGACGATAGGGCCACGCATATCTTGAAACTATTCGGCAGCTTCCGCGGCCACAGACGCCACGGCCGAAACCTTATCCTTGCTATCCTTAAGGGATATGACACACACCCCTTGCGTCGAGCGCCCGCTCAATCTTATACCCTGCACAGGGGTCCTGACAATCGTCCCGCTTTCGGTAATCAGCATAACCTCATCCCTATCAGATACCGCGCGCACAACAACGGCAAGACCGGTCTTATCTGTTGTTTTGATATTAATAATACCTTTCCCGCCGCGTGATTGTAACCTATATTCCTCAAGGGGCGTTCTCTTACCAAAGCCTTTCTCTGAAATTGTCAAAAGGGCAGCCCCTGGGCATGCCACCGCCATCCCGATAACAATGTCCTTTCCCCCAAGCGATATGCCGCGCACACCCTGGGCAGAACGGCCCATATTCCTAATAGAACTGGTTTTAAACCTGATAGATTTGCCTTCTTTGGTAGCCAAAATTATATCATCCTTATCTTCTGTACAGGCCGCCTCTATCAGGTGGTCTCCTTTTTCAATGGTAATACCTATTATGCCGCCCTTACGGGTATTGGCGTATGCCGAAAGTTCGGTTTTTTTAACAACACCACGCTCTGTGGCCATAAAGATATAACCACCCCTGCTAAAGTCTTTCACCCGGACAAAGGCACTGACAGATTCGCCCGGGGCAAGCTGCAAGACATTGACTATCGCCTTGCCCTTGGATGCCCTGCCCGCCTGCGGGATCTCATGCACCTTTAACATATAGGCCTTGCCAATATTGCTGAAAAAAAGTATGTGTTCATGCGTAGTAGCGATAAACAGGTGTTCGGCAAAGTCTTCTTCTTTCAATTCCGCGCCTACAACACCTTTACCCCCGCGCTTCTGGCGCCTATAAGCGCTGACGGGAAGGCGTTTAATGTACCCGCCATGGCTTATCGTTATAACTACATCTTCTTCAGCTATTAGGTCCTCTATTTTCAGGTCCTCTATCTCCGCAACGATATCGGTGCGCCTATCATCGCCATATTTCTTCTGCATCTCCAGCAATTCAGTCTTTATAATAGAAAGTATGCGGGTATCGCTGGCCAGGATTGCTTCATATTCCTGTATCTTTTTCAATAACTCCACATACTCCGCTTCTATCTTGCTGCGCTCGAGGGCAGTCAGGCGCTGTAATTGCATCTCAAGTATGGCCTGCGCTTGCCTGGGGCTTAATTCAAAATTGTCCACAAGGGCGTGCTTGGCGGCGTGTGTGTCCTTGGCCGACCGTATAGCTTTAATAATCTTGTCTATATGATCAAGCGCAATCTTCAGCCCCTCGAGTATATGGGCCCTTTCCTGGGCCCTGCGCAGTAAAAAGTCAGTCCTTCTTCTGATAATATCCTTGCGGTGTTCGATATACAGGTCAAGCATCTGGCGCAGGTTCAACACCCTCGGCTGGTTGTTCACCAGGGCAAGCATAATAATCCCGAATGTCGATGCAAGTTGTGTGTGTTTATACAACTGGTTCAGGATCACCTGGGCGGGGTAATCGCGCTTTAATTCTATCACGATCCTGATACCATCCTTGTCCGATTCGTCACGTATATCCGATATCCCTTCTATCCGTTTATCGGATACGAGCCTGGCGATAGATTCTATCAGGTTTGTCTTATTTACCTGATACGGCAATTCAGTCACAATAATAGCGCTTTTTCCTGATTTTTGCTCCTCTATCTGCGCCCGGGCGTGCAACTTAATAATACCGCGGCCTGTCTCGTAGGCGTTTCTTATCCCCGTCTTACCGCAAATGGTAGCACCCGTCGGGAAATCAGGGCCCCTTACGATCTTCATGAGCCCGCTTAAATCGACCTGCGGGTCATCGATCACCTTCATCAGGGCGTTCGTCGTTTCTGTAAGATTATGGGGCGGCATATTTGTTGCCATGCCAACAGCGATACCGCTGCAGCCATTAACCAATAATGTCGGCAAGGCCGAGGGCAGTATAACCGGCTCGGTAAGCGACTCGTCAAAATTGGGAGTAAAATTCACCGTTTCCTTGTCGATGTCGGCCAGCAGTTCATCGGTAATAGCCGCCATACGTGCCTCGGTATATCTCATAGCCGCGGCAGGATCGCCATCAACAGAACCCCAGTTGCCCTGGCCGTCTACAAGCGGATAACGCAGAGAGAAATCCTGCACCATACGCACCAGCGCGTCATATACGGAGGCATCGCCGTGCGGATGATATCTGCCCAGACAGTCACCGACTATACGCGCGCTCTTTTTGTACGGTTTGGACTTTTGCAGATTTAATCCGTGCATAGCATAAAGAATCCTGCGCTGAACAGGCTTTAAGCCGTCCCTTGCGTCGGGCAAAGCGCGGCCGACAATCACACTCATAGCGTAATTAATATAAGAATCCTTTATTTCATCCTCTACATAACGCTTGGCTATCTTTTCACCCTGTGTGTACATTCTAATATCCTTAAGTTAATACGCATATTTAGCCGGCATGTTGGCGGTGCCGTGGTCAAATATCCAAATTGGTCACTTCCCTGGCATGTTTTTCAATAAAATCACGCCTGGGTTCAACAGCATCGCCCATAAGTATCGTGAACATCTCGTTGGCCTTAACCGCGTCTTCAAGCGCGACAGACAATAATGTCCTCCTTGCCGGATCCATAGTTGTCTCCCACAGCTGCCCAGGGTTCATCTCACCTAAACCTTTGTAGCGTTGGATAATCATGCCGTGCTTAGCGCGGTTCTTGATCGCGCTTATTAATTCCTTAAGACTATATATCGGAGTGGCCTGCCCGTCTGCCTGGAAATGCAGTATGGGCTGGGACGGGATATCTGTCTGCTTTTTCTTTTTCCGAACGCTATCCGCGTCAATAATTTGCGGCTCGTACGAATCAATCAATGAGAGCCCAAGCTTGCCGAGACTGGAAATGGCCTGGGAGAGTGTTTCCGCCTCGAAAAATTCCACCACATCGATGTCCTTGGATGTGGGGGCTTCTTTATCAGTGTCATGATGCATCTCCAGGGTCTTGCCGCTTGTCTTCTCGTAATCCCTTATGATCTTTGCCAGCTCCACATCCGAATAGGCAAAAAACACTTGCCCCTCCACTTTAACCCTAAAAATAGGTAATTTTTGGGTTTTCACCTGCGACATTGCCAAATATTGAGTAAATTTAACCCCTTTTCTCTCAATAGCCTTACTGATTTGTGCCACCTGGATCAAGGTAGCGCAGAGATCTCGCGTCTGCTTCTTAGTCAATTCCAACTTGGGATTGAGTTTTGACAAGACCAGGTCATCTGTCCCCATATCCAGCAAAAGGGAATCCATCTCCGTCTCTGTTTGTATATATTCCTCACGTTTACCGCGTTTGACTTTATACAAAGGGGGCTGGGCTATATAAATCTTCCCATCTTCGAGAAGTTTCGGCATCTGCCGATAAAACAATGTAAGTAAAAGTGTACGTATATGCGATCCGTCAACATCGGCATCAGCCATAAGAATAATCTTGTGATATCTTAGGCGTTCCGCGTTGAATTCGGCCCCGATACCACAGCCAAGGGCAGTAATTATGGTCCTGATTTCTTCGTTCGAAAGCACCTTGTCCAGGCGGGCCTTTTCCACATTCAAGATCTTCCCCTTTAAGGGTAATATGGCCTGGAAGCGCCTGTCGCGGCCCTGCCTGGCGCTGCCACCAGCACTATCTCCTTCCACAAGATATACCTCGCACATTGAAGCGTCTGTTTCCGAACAATCGGATAGCTTGCCCGGCAGCCCCGACGATTCCAAGGCACCTTTACGTCTGGTTAGATCGCGGGCCTTGCGCGCCGCTTCTCTGGCCCTAGCGGCCACCGTGGCCTTTTCAATAACCTTGTTGGCGATTGTCGGGTTTTCTTCAAAGTAACTACTCAACGAATCGTTCACCATAGAAGCAACGACTCCTTCAACATCAGCGTTACCGAGCTTGGTCTTGGTCTGCCCTTCAAATTGCGGGCTGGCTATCTTAACGCTTATAACCGCCGTAAGACCTTCTCTTATATCATCCCCTGACAGGCTCGCGTCGGAATCCTTGAGCAGTTTTTTGTTTTTGCAATACTGGTTCGCCACTCGCGTTAAGGCTGATTTAAAACCGCTTAAATGAGTCCCCCCTTCGATGGTGTTAATATTATTAGCAAAGGTAAAAAGCGTCTCCGCGTAGTTGTCGTTATACTGCATAGCAACCTCAACAACAACGTTGTCTTTTTCTCGCTGAAAATAAATAGGTTTCTTGTGCAAGGGGTTTTTGTTTTTGTTCAGGTGCTCCACGAAAGATACGATACCGCCGTCAAATTTAAACCTCTCCTCTTTTTCGCAACGTTCATCTTTTATTGTTATCTGGACACCCTTATTTAAGAAGGCTAACTCTCTCATGCGGGTAGACAGCGTTTCGAGGCTAAATTCAGTGCTCCGCGTAAATATCCCGGCATCGGGTTTAAAGGTGACCTGCGTGCCCGTCTTATGGCTTGTGCCTATAACAGTCAACTTGCTGGCAGTGCGGCCTTTTTTATACCTCTGATGATACACCTTACCGTTCCTGCGCACCTCAACCTCAAGCCAATCCGACAAGGCATTGACAACGCTGACACCAACACCGTGCAGCCCGCCGGACACCTTATACATCCTGTGGTCAAATTTGCCGCCCGCGTGCAGCGTTGTTAATACAACCTCTACAGCCGGTTTCTTCTGTCCCTTGTGCATGTCAACGGGTATCCCCCTGCCATCGTCAACGACCGTCACACTGTTATCCGCGCGGATAATAACATCAATATTGGAGCAGTATCCCGCCATAGCCTCATCAATACTGTTGTCGGTCACCTCAAAGACAAGATGGTGAAGGCCCCTTACGCCTGTATCCCCGATATACATGGCAGGGCGCTGCCTTACCGCTTCTATCCCCTCCAACACCTGTATCTTGGTCGCGTCATAGCGGGTCGATTGCGTCCCATCCTGGCTGGACAATTGCTCCGGTGCCGGTTGTTTTGTTTTCTTTTTTGTCTGCGTAGTCACCTTATTCTCCTGCCATTAATTTAATATGAACACCTTTGCCCGTCGCCAAAAACACAGCCAGCTTGTTTTCTATAACATTCTTGTTACAGTGCAGATAATGCATCCACACAGAGCTATCCACAACTATCACTACGGTATCTCCGTTTTTTTTCCGGGGGTATGAATGCGCCGCCGCTTCATTACCGGCCGCAGACTGCCACGCCTTGCGCAGATCATCCGTGCCTTTCTGTGCTGCGCGGGCCTTGTCTACCGCGGACCGTATTATATCTTTTATCTGAACGGGTTTTATACCGGGCATGTTAATTTACGCTATCTGCATAGGCAAAACGATATACACATATTCATCTCTTATTCTTAACACCGCGGGTTTTTCAGGACCGGTAAACTCAATCTCCACCCTCTCTTCTTCGATATTTTTTAACACATCCAGCAAGTACGCCGGGTTAAAACCTATCTGCATCTCAATGCCTGAATATAATACCTCAATATCCTCCGTGGCCTCACCTACCTCCGGCGTTGTCTTGCTAATCACAAGCCTGTTTTTCGTAAGGTGTAATTTTATAGCCTGGGATTCGGCCGTTGTTAACAGGCTCGCTCTTTTTATGGACGGTATAAGCAGTGATTTGTCGGCGACAAGGGTATTGTCTGATTTTTTTGGGATCGCCTGTTTATAGTTCGGATATTCCCCTTCTATTAGTCTGGATACGATGTTTGTATTGCCAACACGAAACACGGCCTGATTAGGTGTCAACTTCATATCAACAACACCCTCGTCTTTCAGGGTTTTAAACACCTCCTGCACGGTTTTAGACGGTATAATAATGGTCTTGTTCTCTTTAATCTCGGATTTGTGTGGTTTTTTGATTATCGCCAAACGCCTGCCGTCGGTAGCGATTATTTGTATACTGTTCGGCTCTATCTCTACACAAACACCATTAAGAACATATCTTGTCTCTTCTTTACTCATCGCGAACACCGTATATACCAGCATCTGTTTTAATATTTTTTGTTCTATTGTAATCGTTTGGGCGTTTTGTTTTGTCGGTATATTAGGGAATTCCTCTTTCGGTGTCGTTAAAATCTTATACGCTGCGTGTTTTGCGGTAATTGACACAGTGTTATTCTTTTTTGTTGTTATTTGTATTTCTTCATTAGGAAATTCTTTTATAATATCCTGAAATCTTTTAGCGGGTATAGTTGTAGACCCTTGCTCGGTGATATTAGCCTCTTGTGTATGTGTAATACCTATATCCAGGTCTGTTGCTGTAATGCTTATAGTGTTGTTGTCGGCTTCAAACAGGATGTTTGATAGTATAGGCAGTGTGTTTTTCGCAGCAACAGCCCCCATAACTGCTTGTAGTGATTCTAATAGCAATTGTTTTTGAATAGTTATCCTCATATCCACACCGCCTGTTATTACTATTATTTATTTAATTAAATTATATAGTAAATATAGTAAGCCCTGTTTATAAGTGTATATTTTTTTAATCCGTTGATTTTATTTGTGTTGCAAGATTTTCTACCATCTGTTTAAAATGTGTGTTTATCTCCATTTCTTTTTCAATCTTATTACAGGCATGCAATATTGTTGTGTGATCCCTTCCTCCAAAAAACCCACCTATCTCTGTTAGTGGTGTTTTTGTAAGTTCGCGCGCTAAATACATAGCGATCTGGCGCGGGAAGGCTAATTGCCTAGTTCTTTTTTTAGCGCGCATGGAACTGGCGCCTATAGTGAAGTATTCTGCCACAACCCGCTGTATTTTATCAATAGAAATCTCCAAAATCTTTTTATTATCCGATTCCTGCAACACCTCCTTTACGGAATCCACAGATATCTCACACCCGACCAATGACGCGTAAGCTATTACCCGGATTAAGGCCCCCTCCAACTCACGGATATTACTTTTTATGTTCGTGGCTATATAAGATAACACATCATCCGGAACCCGTGCGCTGGAGCACTCTAATTTTTTTCTCAAAATAGCCACTCTTGTTTCTATATCAGGAGGTTGAATATCTGTTACTAGACCCCATTCAAAGCGGGAAACAAGCCTGTTCTCTAAAGATGGGATTTCCTTGGGTGGCCGGTCGCTCGACAGGATGATCTGTTTGTGGGAATCGTACAGCGCGTTGAATGTGTGAAAAAACTCTTCCTGAGTTGATTCTTTACCTGACAAGAATTGAATATCATCAACCATTAAGATGTCAAGATATCTGTATCTATCTTTAAACTGTTGAGTAGTCCTGTTTTGTATGGCGCTAATAAGCTGATTGGTAAATTTTTCACTGGACATATAGGCAATCTTTAGTTTTGGATGTTTTAATAAAGTGTGCTGGCCTATAGCCTGCATTAAATGTGTTTTACCGAGCCCAACCCCGCCATATATAAATAAAGGGTTATAGGATTTTGCAGGAGATTCGGCAACGGCGAATGCTGCCGCGTGCGCAAACCTGTTACAACCCCCTATAACAAAACCGCCAAACGTATAGCGGGGGTTGAAGCTAAAATCCCTTTGCGCCGTGCCGCGGTCAAAAGGATTTTGGAATAGACGGAACCCGCCGCGCTTATCCTGCTCCGAGGCCGCAGGCCGCTCAACGTTGGTCTGGGTGGCCTGGGTTTGATACGTGATGTTGATATGCGTTTTGTCAAGGGTTTTTAGGGCGTCGTTTATATGACTGGAATAATGTTCAACCAGCCAGTCTTTAAAAAAGGTGTTAGGCACCTCCACAGCAATGAAATCAGGCCCGCAGGATACTTGTTTTGTCGGGGCAAACCATGTTTCGTAGCTTTGTGGGCTTATCTGCTTGCGAACGCAGCGCAAAACATTATCCCATGAGCCGTCAAGTATTTGAGACATTTTCCACAACCCGGTTTTTATTGCTAAAGCAGGGCTTAAATTTATCAATGATAATATATATTGATTTCGAAAAATTATGGGTTCATTATAACAGAATAATGCCTGTTTGCAAGTAAAAAGTTTTTACCTTGACTTGAGCGTGGGTTGTGATATACTTGTGCTATTATGAAAAAACATCTTACACTCAAATCAAACCTAAAACGCAAGCGCAGGCATGGTTTCAAGAAGCGTATGAGCACAGCCAGCGGCAGAAAAGTGTTGAAAAACCGCAGGCGAAAAGGAAGAAAAAACCTGACCGTATGAAGCAAGGCCCGCCTGCCAGATCCCGCGCTGTTGATGATGGCGCGGTTAAGCGGCTCACCCAGTCCGGAGACTATAAACATGTTTACGCGACAGGCGTAAAACACGACGGCCGTTTGCTCAAGGTGTATATCGCTTTGAATAGTCTTGGCCAGACACGATTAGGTGTTGTAGTCGGCAAAAATGTCAGCCCAAGTGCTGTGGTGCGTAACAGGATCAAGCGTATCTTACGCCACGCGGCGGTTAGTTGTATGCGCGCGTCGACACCTTGCGAGGCATTGGATATTGTGGTTGTGGTGCGAGCGGGGAGATGCAAAAGCCGGGAATCAATCTCATTAAGGGAGGATCTCTCTTCCCTTTTAAAACGATGGCCTTGTTAAATTATATTTTGTGTTTTTGCGCGCAGGCTATAATACGTTTTTATCAAACGGTTTTTAGCGTGTACAGGGGACATCCGCGTTGCAAATTTTTCCCTTGCTGTTCCGATTATACAATTTTAGCCCTAAAAAAACACGGTTTTTTCATGGGTGCTTGCCTTGGCTTGTGGAGAGTCTTGCGTTGTAACCCGTTCTCAAAAGGCGGTATAGATCTGCCTTGAATGCCCGCAGACAATATCTTAACATCCGTAATTTAAAGGACTTAAAATGAATAGTGAAAAACGATTAATGGCAGCGGTCAGCCTCTCGGTGTTGATTATTATTGCATATCAAGTATATATGAAACAATATAACCCGCAAAGTGCAGGCCCTCCCCCGCCTTCAGTCCAAAAGACTGTTTCGCCAACAACGGTTCAAACTGTGCCGGAGATAGATTCCAATAGAACGTTCATCGCGAAAGAATTAGTTAATGAACGGGTGTGCGTTTATCTGACCGATGACGGTGCAAGGGTTAACGGGTTAAGCCTGTCCGATTACTCCGATAAGAATGGCTTGCCACAATTCCTGATTCGGCAGGGCGCGAAACTACCAAGTCTTTTTAGTATCTCGTTTTTGCCCGCCAGGGCAGGATTATCCTGGCATATTGAGCGCGAAGACAGCCAACATGTTGTATTTAAGGCTTTTTTGGACGGTATTAGCATCACTAAAATAATTAGTTTATCACAACATACGAATCAGTTGGATGTTGTGTTGATTTTTAACAACAGAACCAACAACACCGCGACTTTGCAATACCAGATTTATAACGGCAGCCTGTCTGCCCAAAGTGGCCATGTGGATAGTCGTTATATAGGAACAGACATATGTCTTGCCAATAAGGTTGTAAGACGCGGGATATCAGGTAAAACATTAAAAGGCGGCGAGTTAGTTTATGGTAACCCTGCATGGTTGACAACGCGCGGGCGATATTTTTCGTTTATTATGAAACCGGGACAGCCTGTCCAGTCTGTGCTGGTAGAGAGCGAAACCAGGAACGATCTGCTAACCTCTGTAATATCTAACCCGATTGTGCTTATGCCCAACAACATTGTTGAACAGCGTTTTGCTGTTTATGCCGGGCCTAATGACATCAATAAAATGCTTTTGTTTGACCCGACAGCGCATGCTGTTATTAATTACGGTTTTTTCCATGGGATAGGAAAGATTCTTTTTGATGGCCTAAAGATCATGTATAATTTAACCCATAATTATGGAGTCGCAATTATCCTATTGTCTTTGCTTATCAGCATTATTATGTTCCCGCTTACACGTAAAAGTCTGCAATCAATGAAGGAAATGCAAAAAATCCAACCCGAGACTGAATTAATACGTAAACAGTTTAGCGATAATCCCCAAAAGATGAACAAAGAAATCATGGAATTATATAAAAGGCATAAAATTAATCCTCTTGGTGGCTGTCTGCCCATGTTTTTGCAGATCCCTATTTTCTTTTCTTTGTACCAAGTTCTTTTAAGAAGCGTTGAGCTTAAAGGCTCTGCATTTTTGTGGATACGGGATTTGGCTGAGCCGGATGCGGCTTTTCAGCTACCCCCCGCGATGAGGGGTTTGCCTGTTATTGGGGCATCTGTCAATATATTGCCTATTTTGATGGCAATTGCGATGGTATTTCAGCAAAAACTATCCCAGGGTGGAGGGAAACAACTATCCGAACAACAGCGCATTATGGCATTAATAATGCCGGTGATGTTTGGGATGATATTTTACAATATGCCATCAGGGCTTGTTCTTTATTGGTTCACTAATACGGTATTTATGCTTTTGTTGCAAGAAGTGGTTTTAAAATTACCCGCATTTTCCCGCGCGCAATCGTTATAATTTATATGATTTTGTTTGACTTGTTTAAAAAATTGGCCTATAATTTTAACTATGGAACGGGAATATCGTGGGAGTGGTTTATGTTCCACGTGAAACATAGGAGTGCCTGTGGGGAAGGTAATCGCAGTATGTAATCAAAAGGGCGGCGTCGGCAAGACAACCACCTCCATCAATTTATCCGCCTCATTAGCCCTTTCGGGCGCCAGAACACTATTAATTGATCTCGATCCTCAAGCAAACGCGACAAGCGGCCTTGGTATTGATAAGAAGACTATAATACAAAGTATTTATCATGTGCTTATCGAGTCACACCCGTTGCGCGATATCATTCGTGATGCCGGAATCGATAACCTGTTTGTAGCACCGTCTAATACTCAGCTTACAGGCGCACAGATTGAATTAGTCAATGCCTTTAATCGCGAACAAAGATTGAAAAACGGTTTGACCCCCATCAGCCAGGACTACGATTTTATCCTTATAGATTGCCCCCCAAGCCTCGGTTTGCTTACAATCAATGCTTTAACAGCGGCAAACACCATACTAATCCCTTTACAGTGTGAGTTTTATGCTATGGAAGGACTAACCCAATTGCTGCAGACGATCAAGCTTGTCCATGACCATCTAAATCAAGGCCTCACGATAGAGGGTGTTGTACTGACTATGGCGGATTATAGGACTAATTTAACTAATGAGGTAATTAATGAAGCCAAAAAATTTTTTACGGATAAGATTTACCAGACAGTCATACCTCGTTCCGTGCGCTTAAGTGAGGCCCCAGGCCACGGTAAACCTGTTATTCTGTATGATAAAAACTCCAATGGCGCTATGGCTTATCAACAGTTAGCCACAGAATTACTTGATTATAACCACTTTAACGATAATAAGAAGCAAGAAATAAATCATGAAATCCACATTGAATCAACAGATGAGCATGAGGGAGACAACAAGAAAACTCAAAACACTTGCCAGGGGGTTAATGCTACTACAGTAACAGAGGTTGAAGCAGAACCCGACCGGGCAGAGCACAATGGAGGCGGTAATGGATAAGCGAAAAGCCTTAGGTCGAGGTTTTGATGCCCTGATGCCGGATGCGTCCGAGGGTAATGTCGATCTTGGTTTATTGACAGCGGATAAGAATGCAGGCGTTCATATTTTGAACGTGTCGGATATCGTGCCCGGCAAATATCAGCCGCGGTCAGCTTTTAAACAAGACAAGCTCAATGAGCTCGTTCTATCTATAAAAGAGAAGGGGGTTGTCCAGCCTGTACTTGTCAGGCGCACTGATTCAGGCTATGAATTGATAGCTGGAGAGAGGCGTCTCCGGGCGGCAAAGGTATTAGGCATGGCCGCTATACCGGCTATTATCAAAGATGTGGATGACCTTAACGCCATGGAAATGGCTTTGATAGAGAATTTACAGAGGGAAGACCTTAACCCCATTGAAGAGGCCTTTGCTTATCAAAAATTGAGCGGCGAGTTTAATTTTACCCAGGAACAAATCGCCCAGGCTATCGGCCGCGACAGGGCGTCTGTGGCAAACACGTTGCGCTTACTTAATCTGCCGGAAGAGATACAGCGCTTGTTGTCCGAGGATCTGATACAGATGGGCCATGCGCGGGCCCTGCTCGCGGTGGGTGATAAACATAAACAGGCAAGAATATGTGAGAAGATCGTGCAGAAGGGATTGTCTGTCCGGGAGGTTGAGTTTTTGGTCAGGCCTCATGCTGCGCCGCGCAAGCAACAACCCTATCACAATGTTAGCGACCCTCATACGCAGGCCGCGCAGGATGAGCTCGAAAAGATTTTAGGCACAAAGGTTGTTATACAACACAGAAAAAAGCGCGGAAAGATTGTTATAGATTATTATTCACTCGATGATCTTAACCGCATTCTTGACCTGGTAAAAAATACCCATTGACAATTTGTCCGACGTAATTATAATATAACAATATAGTATATGGGAAATCAAATGATTGAAGCCACATTAGTGTTGATCAAGCCGGATGGTCTGAAAAAGTCTTTAACAGGTAACATCCTTACGCGTCTTTCCGAAACAAAACTTGACATCGTTGCTGCTCGCGTAACAAATGTCAGCGTGGACATAGCCAAGGCTCATTATCGGGCCCTGGCAGAGAAACCTTTTTTCGCGGAATTGATCAAATATATACAAGGTGAATTCCATGATAAGCGTAAGGTGATGGCTATGGTGTATTGTGGTGAGGGGGCTATTGATAAGATTCGCAAGATAGCCGGCGCCACCAATCCGGAAGAAGCGGACTCTGTCAGCATCCGAGGCCAGTACGGGCGGATCACCACCAAGGGTGTTTATGAGAATGTTATCCATGCCTCCGCTAACCAAGCTGACGCGGAGCGCGAGATCAAACTGTGGTTTAATCCTTCAGAAATTATCGTAGACCTATATCCCACAAAACAGGTAGAGTCGGTAAACCGCGAACGGGTTTGGGCTTAAGCGCGTATCCTTATTTTCGCAGACAATTCAAAACAAAAGGCAGGTTATATGTTGCTTAGTATGACGGGTTTTGGCAAGGGTGAGGCCTCGGGCGGCCCGGGATCAGTCAAGATAGAGATTAAAAGCGTAAACTATAAATTCCTTGAGGTCACAAGCAAAATACCCCCCATTCTCTCCGTGTTTGAGGACAGGATTCGCGAGATACTCCAAAAAAAAGTGGCCAGGGGCAGGTTGAACCTTTTTTTGACTTACACCACGCGCGTCAAACACCCCGATGAGGTTCATATCAACAAGGTATTGGCCAAACAATATTACAACAGGATTGTTTCGTTGAAACGGTTTTTGGAAGCCCAGGGGGTGATAGAGATAAGCCAGATAATCAACTTGCCCGGTGTTGTGGAGTATAAGCCGCAGGAAGAGCAGGTAAACGTCCTATGGCCTATCATACGGCGTGCGGCGATACTCGCTGTTGATGATTTGCGCGAGGCTAAGGCGCGTGAAGGCAAGATGCTAAAAAAAGTTATCCGGAACATGGTTAAGGATATAGAGGTTTCTCTTGGCAAGATTAGGACTCGTATGCCGCGGGTTATCAATGATTATAGAAAAAGAGTGGTAAAAAATGTGAAAGAAATCGCGGGCACCACACGCGCCTTGAACAGGCAGCGCCTTGAGGAAGACGCGGCGGCGTTTGCCAGGAATTGCGATATTACAGAAGAGACCCATAGACTGGCTGCGCACATAACGGGCTTCAGGAAGGTTCTGCTCCATAACGGAGAGGCCGGCAGGAGGCTTGATTTTATTGCGCAGGAAATGCATAGAGAAATAAACACCATCGGCGCTAAGGCCAATGATTTTCCTATAGCGCGTGAGGTGATTAAAATCAAAAGCCATATTGATAAAATCAGGGAACAGGTGCAGAATGTTGAATAAGAAAAATTTTTTAACTCTGATTAATTTAGGCTTAAATAACGCTGTTGTAAAGGAAAAGATAGTAGCCATAGTATCCCCCGAGGCAGCGCCTATAAAACGCCTGAAAGAAGAGGCGAGACAGAAGGGGAAGTTAATCGATGCTACGAGCGGCCGGCGGACGCGTGCCGTCATTATTACGGATAGCGATCATGTGATATTGGCCAGTGTCCAGCCTGTGACCATAGCGCAGAGGTTTAAGTGAGCAAGGGTAAGCAATTCCCCGCGGCGGTAAGAGACGCTATACGCGGCAGGGGGAGGCTTTTTGTGGTTTCAGGCCCGTCCGGCTGCGGGAAGACAACCTTATGCGACGCATTATTGAAACAGGGCATAGGGCTTGTCAGGTCTATATCCTTTACGACGCGGGATGCCCGAGGCAAGGAAAAAGACGGAAAGGATTATTTTTTTACTAATGTGCCGGGGTTTGAGAGGATGAGGTCAAAAGGGGGTTTTTTGGAATACGCCAAGGTTTTCGGCAATTATTACGGCACCCCAAGACGTTTTATTGAAACGAATCTTACGAGTGGTCGTGACATACTTTTAAATATTGATGTGCAGGGTGCCGCGCAAATAAGGCGCAGGCACCGGGGCGCCGTGTTGATCTTTATTCTTCCTCCGTCTATGGCCGCTCTGCAAAAACGGCTCTTATGCCGTCTGACCGACACGAAACGACAGATACGCGAACGGCTTTCTATTGCCAAAAAAGAACTGCAGTGCATAGGTCTGTATGATTATTATGTTATTAACGATAAAATAAACGCAGCTATCGGTGAGTTAAGGCGTATAATATTAGCCTCTCACCACGAGATATCATAGGAGGAGCATAAGGTGGTGTCAAATATCAGTTTGGAAGCTTTATATGATAAGACAGGCAGTATTTATAAGTTAGTTGTAATGGCCGCAAGGCGCGCGATAGAGATTAACGCGAATTCAGTGCAAACGGGCCAAAACCCGGTTGATAACGCGATGATAGCGGCGTTAAAAGAGATTTCCGACGGCAAAATCTCTTTTAAAAAACAAAAGGGTAAGGCGCAAGATGCGGGACAGAAGGAATAAGCCCACGGTTTTGATAGGTGTATGTGCCGGTATAGCGGCGTACAAGGTATGCGATGTCATAAACGCCTTGAGAAGATCGGGCTGGTGTGTTTTGGTTTGTATGAGCCATAGGGCGCGTTTTTTTGTTGCCCCTCTTACCTTGCAGACACTATCGGGAAATAAGGTGTTTGAGGATATGTTTACGCCCGCGCAGGATTATGAGCCTACGCATATTTCGCTTGCGGAAAAAACGGATCTTGTGCTTGTGATGCCGGCAACGGCTGATATTATAGCAAAGACCGCTTGCGGTATATGTGACGAATTATTAACTTGCGTTATTTCCTCCACGAACGCGCCGGTGCTATTTGCCCCGGCAATGAATAAGGCTATGTATACTAATCCGATATTACGAGCAAACATTAGCGCATTAAAAAAACTGAAATATCATTTTGTAGGCCCGATCGCAGGGCATCTTGCCTGCGGGGTAACCGGTATCGGCCATATCGCCCATACCCAGGATATAATCCGCAAGGCCAAGGCCCTTCTAAAATGACCCCCTTAAAAATGCTGGTTACGGCAGGCCCGACTCGTGAAGCAATAGATCCTGTTCGTTTTATCGCTAATCATTCGACGGGCTGTATGGGGTATGCCATAGCCGGCAGGGCAGTGCGTGCCGGGCATGAGGTTACCCTGATAAGCGGGCCTGTATGCTTAAAGCCGCCTGCAGGCGTAAGGATGATTTATATTAACACAGCCACGGAGATGTTTACCGGGGTAAAGAGGCATATAAGGGGCAAGGATTGTCTTATCATGGCGGCTGCGGTAGCGGATTTCCGTCCCGTTTCACGCGCGCGGCAAAAGATAAAAAAGGCAGATATGCCGAATGCCATATTTTTAGATCGTAATCCTGATATCCTTGAATGGGCCGGTGCGCACAAAAAAGGTCTAATCCTGGCGGGTTTTTGCATGGAGACGCAAGATCTTCTGGCGAGGGCGAGGCAGAAACAGGTTTCAAAGAATGCCGATTTTATGGTAGCAAATAAGATAACGGGAACCGGGGCTCCTTTCGGACCTTTGCCGACAAGCGTTGTTATCCTTGGCCCTGGCGGAGATAAGTTATTTTTTAAAAATGTTAGTAAGGGTAAGATAGCCGATATCCTGCTTGATGAAATTCAAAGAATGTGGTATAAAAAAAAGACCCTGGGCGCGGCGCATAGAGACGCCCTTGCTTGAGGTTTTTAAAGTCTATTATGGCGGCATAGCCAAGTGGTAAGGCAGTGGTCTGCAAAACCACTATTCAGCGGTTCGAATCCGCTTGCCGCCTCCATTTTTTTATAGCCTCGGATGGTTTCGCGAAAGATGCAATCTATTTTTATCTCGACAAAACGTAGAGGCGTTTATAGTAAGTGACATTTGATCCGGTTTGGTCCCATGACATATATTAAATTGTTTTTAGATAATAAACGTATTATATCGTTCGGTTTTTTATTGACGCTTTTTTCAAGTGCAGGACAGACTTTTTTTCTTTCATTATATGTAAATTCTATCCTTGCGGATTTTTGTTTGACAAATGCCTCTTTTGGGCTTCTTTATAGCTCGGCTACGATATTAAGCGCGGCTGCGCTGGCATTTGCGGGCCGGTTTATTGATTATTATAATTTGCGTACTTATGCTTTGATATCATCAGGACTGCTTTGCCTTTCCTGTGTCGCGACTGCCCTGTCACGTAACATAGTGGTTTTGTTTATAGGCCTCTGGGGTTTAAGGTTTGCCGGGCAGGGTTTGTTGAGTCATATCTCAAGCACATCAATGGCAAAATTTTTTATCGATAAACGCGGCAAGGCCTTGAGTGTTTCCGTGCTCGGTTATGCCTTTGGAGAAGGTATTTTACCTGTTATCATAACAGGCTTATCTTACTGGCGGGCTGGCGTTCTTCGATGATGATATGCGCTGTTATTATATGTGGTATGCTTATGCCGTTTATTTGGTTTGCGCTTAACAAGAAACATCTCCAATATTTTCCGGATAATACCGATCCCGGTTTGGAGGAGCCCGAGTTTAGTCCTTTCGCGCTTCTAAGAAGCAAGGGTTTTTTTCTGGTCTCTGCCAATGTCAGCATATTGCCTTGCGTGATAACAGGGCTTTTTGTCTACCAGCAGGCCCTTGCCGCTGAAAAGGCGTGGCCTATAGGCTGGCTCGCGGCTTGTTTTATAGGTTACGCGCTATGTCGCGCAGTGTTTTGTGTTATAGGTGGAAGACTTGTTGATCGTTTTTCCGCTGTAACGCTTTTGCCCCTTTTTCTAATCCCATTTGCTTTTGCTTTGTTGGTTATAACATTTTTCAGTCATCCGATCGCAGCGCTCGTATACTTGGCGCTGTCAGGTGTCGCTATTGGGATGAGCAATATAGTTAATACGGCCTTTCTTGCCGAGGTGTACGGCCAGAGGCATGTTGGCAGTATCAGGGCAATCCTGGTTACGATTATCGTTATAGCAACAGCGATAGGCCCGCTGGTCTTCGGTTTTTTATTGGATAAGGGGGTCAGTTTCAGCGCGATTGCCGCGTTGTCCGCACTGCTTGTCTTTTGGGTTGCGGCAAGCAGTTATAGATATGTCCCGTATTTTAAATCGCAGGGCATGCGCAGAAAAACAAGCTTTACAGCTTGACGTAAATTTGGTATAGTTTATATTGTAATAGATTAGGTGAAGGGCGGTTGGCGCAGCTGGTTAGCGCGTTTGCTTGACATGCAAAAGGTCACAAGTTCAAATCTTGTACCGCCCACCACCCAAATTGTTTTTTAAAATGACCGTAATGAAACAGCCCTTACACATCAAACGCTATAAGCAAGCCGTAAAAGCCGCCGTGTTCTTGTTGTGTGTGTTTTTTTGCAGCAGGCCAGACGCCTGTATGGCTGCGGAAATAGCCGCTGAAACTGTTACCGAAGAACTGGCAAAAGCGCAAACGAGTTGGGATGGCAGCCCTTTGCCGCCTTACCCTAATGGTGCGCCGGAGATCACCATTTTGCGTATTATTATTCCGCAAGGGACGCGGTTGCCGTTGCACAAACACCCTGTTATAAATGCCGGCGTGATGATCCGGGGAGAACTAACTGTTATAACAGAGAACAGTAAAGTCCTGCACTTAAAAGAGGGCTCGGCGATCGTTGAGACTGTGGATAGATGGCATTATGGCCAAAATAACGGTGATGGGCCAGCAGAGATCATCGTTTTCTACGCGGGTGCGCGGGGTACTCCTATTAAAGTCACCCCTTAAGTAAGGGCAAGATATAATATGCCGGAAATATGATAAACAGCTTCAAGTCAACAGGGGCCATTAGGTCTGTGTTGATTTTGGCTGTTTTATATTTTTGGCGGTATTTATTACTATTGTTTAGGCGAGAGATACAGTTTGAATTATACTATCTATATTATAAAGTATATAACAAATATACCGGAGGCAGTTGCTATTGACAAAAAGCACTTTTTTTGATATATTACGGACAGATAAGCCCGTAAAATGAGTATTTAGAGATGCCTGCCCGAAGTAGGCACATTTTTTTCTGTATACTAAGGCATAATGTGCCGGGATGGCGGAATTGGCAGACGCCTTGGACTTAAAATCCAATGGGTAGTAATACCCGTGCCGGTTCAAGTCCGGCTCCCGGCACCATAAAAAAGGTAAAAAATGGATTTACATATATTAAGACACAGCACGGCGCATATTATGGCGCAGGCGGTAAAGGCAATATGGCCTGACACAAAGATGGCTATAGGCCCCGCCATACCCGATGGGTTTTACTATGATTTTGATAAGCAGAGTCCGTTTTTGCCCGAGGATCTTGGCTCTATAGAGACAAAGATGGCTGAGATAATAAAAAAGGATTATGAATTCATTGCCTCTAACATAGATAAAACCCGGGCAAGAGAACTGTTCAAGGGCGAGACGTATAAGTTGGAATTGATAAAAGAGATCCCTGGCGATGAGGTGACTATTTACGCGGATGGGGATTTTCTTGATTTGTGCAAGGGTCCTCATATTAAATCAACAGGGGCCGTAAAGGCTTTTAAATTATTAAGCATAGCGGGCGCTTATTGGAGAGGGAATGAAAGAAATCCGATGCTTCAGAGGATCTATGGAACGGCATTCTTAAGCAAAAAGGAATTGGATCAATATTTGGATAGGCTTGAAGAAGCGAAGAAGCGCGACCACAGAAAATTGGGACGAGAGCTCGAATTGTACCTGACAGATGCTGACGCCGGTGCCGGACTTATAATTTATCAGCCGAAAGGCGCGCTCCTGCGCACTATAATAGAAGATTGGGAGAGAAAAGAACACCTCGCCAAAGGTTATGAGCTTATCGTGAGCCCGCATATTTATAAATCAGATATATGGGTGCGGTCAGGGCATTACGGTTTTTATAAAGACAATATGTATATCTTTAACATAGACGGTGATGAATACGCCGTAAAACCCATGAATTGTCCAGGGCACATATTAGTCTACGGTTCAAAGACAAGGAGTTATCGCGACCTGCCATTAAGGTTTTTTGAGCTGGGTACCGTATATCGCAATGAAAAGAGCGGTGTATTACACGGCCTGTTGCGTGTAAGGGGTTTTACCCAGGATGACGCTCATATATTCTGTCTGCCCGAACAGCTTAAGCCCGAGATCAAAGACATATTGGATTTTGTTGTTTACGCGCTGAAGGTATTTGGTTTTTTTGACTTCACTGTTGAATTGAGTACCAGGCCGGAAAAATCTATAGGCACTGACCATGATTGGCAGCAGGCCACATCAGCCTTGTCAGAGTCGCTTGATGAAAAAGGCATGCCCTATAGCATAAATAAGGCGGACGGGGCTTTTTACGGACCTAAGATAGACATAAAATTAAAAGACGCTCTTGATAGGTCATGGCAGTGCGCTACGATACAGTGTGATTTCGCCCTGCCCGAGCGGTTCAAGCTTGAGTATAGCGCGCAGGATGGCAGCAGGAAAAGGCCCGTCATGATACACAGGGTCATATTGGGTTCCATGGAACGTTTTATAGGTGCTCTTATTGAACATTACGCAGGGGCCTTTCCTTTATGGCTTTCGCCGGAGCAGATAAGGATAGCTCCTATAACCGACAATCAACACGTCTATGCTAAAAAAGTAGCGGCTGTTTTATCCGGCGAGGGATTTAGGGTGAAGACAGACTGCCGCAACGAGACCATAGGTTATAAAATACGCGAGGTCCGGGCCCATAAAGTGCCCTATATGTTAATTGTCGGGCAGAAAGAGGAGTTGGCATCGACTGTCGCTGTTTGGAGTAGAGAAAAAGGCAACGAGGGCCCGGGTCCGCTTGGGCGTTTTGTTGAAAAGATAAAACAGGAAATAAACAACAGGGGTTAATCCCGGCGCAAGGCGCTTGCCGATGCGCTTATTGGAGGGAGGGGATTGTTATACAAAATCGTTTGCGAATAAATGAACAGATAAGGATAAGCGAGATACGAGTGATCGGGGCGGAGGGTGAACAGCTTGGTGTGATGACCCCGCAGGCCGCGCTGGTAAAGGCGCGCGAATCAGACCTTGATCTTGTCGAGGTGGCCCCGATGTCAAGGCCGCCTGTCTGCCGGATAATGGATTATAGTAAGTTCAAATATGACCAGGGCAAAAAGGAAAAAGAGGCCAGGAAACATCAGCATGTGATCAAAATGAAAGAGGTAAGGTATAAAGTAACCATAGAAGAACATGATTACCTAACCAAGCTCGGTCACATAAAGGATTTTCTTCAAAAGGGGAATAAGGTCAAGGTGAGTCTGCGTTTCAGGGGCAGAGAGGCGGCTCACCAGGAAATGGGCAGGGCCCTTATGCGGAGGATAATTACTGACGTGGCGGGCAAAGGCGAAGCGGAAAAGCCGCCATCAAAAGAAGGTCCTTTTATGAATATGGTGCTCACGCCCAAATAAACCCGTGTCTATAGATGGTATTTTGAGCGTATTTCTAAATGCGCTATATATGGGAGGATTTTTCAATCCCGGCGGACTGTCGCGCCATAACCGCAGGATAATCCAAGGAGAAGGTAATGCCTAAATTAAAAACAAGAAAGTCTGTTGCAAAACGTATAAAGATAAGCAAGGGGGGCAAGGTAAAGGTAAAAAAGCCTTTTTCAGGTCACCTGTTGTCCTGCAAAAACAGAAAAAGAAAAAGGCACCTTAAAAATAAGACTGTTTTGACAAAGGCAGAATCCGCGAAATTAAGGTCAATGATCCATTGAGTCTGCCGTCCAAACATGCTTTCGATTAAAATAAGGAGATAGATATGGCAAGGGTAACGCATGGTGTTTCATCAAGAAAGCGCAGAAAAAGAACCCTAAAGGCCGCGAAAGGCTATAGGGCCGGCCGGGGTAAGTTATATAGGACGGCCAAAGAGACTGTGGCCAGGGCCAGGGCCTATTCCTACAGGGACAGAAAGGTCAAGAAACGGGATTTTCGTTCTTTGTGGATAGTCAGGATTAGCGCGGCTTGCAAGGCCAATGGGGTCAAATATTCCGAATTTGTCGCCGGCTTAGCAAAGGCCAAGGTGCTGATCAACAGAAAATCATTGGCGGAATTGGCCGTGTCGCATAAAACAGTGTTCAGTAAATTAGTTGATATCGCAAAACACAAAAAATAATAGGGCTTTTAGGCTTTGTTTATATGCGTAAAATAAAACTTCAGCCTGCTCAAGTCGTTGTATTGAGCTTTTTTTTGGCAATCGTCTTGGGGGCAATCTTGTTGAGCTTGCCAGCCGCCACGGTGCCTGGATGCAAGGCACGCCCGATTGACAGCGTGTTTGTGGCGACAAGCGCTGTTTGCGTGACAGGCCTGGTTCCGCATGACATAGGTTCCTGTTTTTCGCAATTCGGAAAACTTGTGGTACTTTGCCTGATGCAGGCAGGCGGTTTAGGTATCATGACATTTTCCGCCATGTTTGCCATTCTGCTGGGCCGGAAGTTTTCTATGTCAGATAATATCACTATAAGAAGCGCTCTAAACCATACTCGGATAGGGGGTCTGCGCAGACTTGTGTTATATATAGTTATGTTCACGCTTGCCGTCGAGGCGGCCGGTGCCGCGTTGCTATATATTAGGTGGTTGAGTCTTTTTGATTGGGGTGGTTTTGTGACGTTAAAACGCGCGGTATTCCACTCGGTATCCGCTTTTTGCAATGCAGGATTTTCACTGTTCCCGCATAGTCTGAAGTTTTTTTCCGGTGATATATTTGCCATGTCCGTATTTTCTTCCCTGATTATTATCGGTGGTTTAGGTTTTGTGGTTTTTATGGATATACCGAAATTAACATTTTGGAAAAAAGACAGAAGACTTATTCCTTCACGCATAAGCCTGCAGACCAAGATCGTTGTTCTTGTGTCTTTATTTCTTATCATTATGGGTGCGCTCGCTGTTTATTGTTTTGAGCGTAATTACGCCCTACGCGGCATGACACTTGGCAACCGGCTTATCTCATGTGTTTTTACTTCGGTGACGGCCAGGACAGCCGGATTTAATGTGCTCGAGACGGCCTCCTTAAGGCCGGTCACGCTGTTTACTATCATAATGCTCATGTTTATCGGGGCATCTCCGGGTTCAACGGGGGGCGGTATCAAGACTGTTACATTCGGTGTTATGATAGCATCATTTTATTCTATGTTCAAAAACAGAGACAGAATTACGATTTTTAAAAAGACTATACCGAAAGAAACATATAGGCGCGTCTTTGTTACGTTTTTTCTTGCCTTTGGCGTTGTCTTGGCGTCCACCTTTTTGCTTTCTGCCACTGAAAGCGCGCCTTCGCACAGCAGCCATTATTTTTTAAGTATGTTGTTTGAATCGACATCTGCATTCGGGACTGTGGGCCTTTCCATGGGCATCACGCCGGAGTTGACGTTTTTAGGCAAGATTATTATCATATCTACCATGCTAATAGGCAGGGTGGGCCCGTTAACGCTCGCGCTTGCCATCGCGATGAGAAATGACAAGATCGATTATCGTTATCCGGAAGAAAAGCTTATGATCGGTTAACTATTATGCGCGGGCGGGTATTTTAGACAATAGCAGTATAAATAGGTGAGGTGCGGATATGAGGCAGTTTGCTGTAATAGGATTGGACAGGTTTGGCGCCAGCGTCGCGAAAACATTGAGTGAAAAAGGTTATCAGGTCCTGGCTATCGATATCGAGGATGAGAAGGTGCAGGATTTTTCCGAGATTGTTACACAGGCGGTATGCGCGGATGCTACGGACGAAAAGGCGTTAAAGGCGATAGGTGTTGATTCTGTTGATGTCGCCGTTGTCAGTGTTGGCGGGAACATCGAGGCGTCGGTGCTTATTACGTTGGTTTTAAAGGAAATAGGGATCAAAGAGGTTGTAGCCAAGGCCGTGACTGAAGAGCAGGGTAAGGTGCTGGAAAAGATAGGCGCCAACAGGATAGTGTTCCCGGAGAGGGATATGGGGATACGTATCGCCAATTCGCTTACCTCGCCTAAAGTAAGCGAACACATAGATTTGTCATCCGCTTGTAGTATCATAGAAATAGAAGCGCCGAAAGAGTTTATCGGCAAAAGCCTCAAACAATTAAGCGTCCGGGCCAAATACGGCTTGAACATAGCGGCCATAAAGAGTGTTGATGAAGCCGGTGTTGAAATGGTCAACTCCATGCCCGAGGCGGATTACAAGATAAAGGCCGCGGATAAGCTTATGGTCATTGGATCAAATGAAGATATAGAAAGGCTTAAACAGAAGGAATAGCCGTGGAACACCGCTTAAAAGAGATAGAGACTCTGGCATTATCCGAGATTGAGGCGGCCTTCACGCCGCAAGGGCTTGAAGCGGTGCGCGCAAAATACTTAAGCAGAAAAGGGGTTTTTGCGGTTCTTTATAAAGAGCTTGCCGCTTGCGGCGCACAGGACAGGCCGGTACTTGGCCAGCGGTTAAACGGGCTCAAGTTTGTGGTTGAAGAGGCTCTTAAGAAGAAGGCGGCCGCGCTTTCAAGCGGCTCCCGCCCCGCCTGCCGGGAGATGTTTGACGCGACGATGCCGGGCATCTGTCCGCCGATCGGCAAAGGGCATCTTATAACAAAAATAATAGGTGATATATGCGGGATTTTTTCCCGTATGGGGTTTGGTGTTGTTGAAGGTCCGGAGATCGAAAACGAGTTTAATAATTTTGAAGCTCTCAATATACCGCCCGATCACCCGTCAAGAGAGGCGTTTGATACCTTTTATCTTAACACGGAGAATTTTGAATCGAATAAACAGACAAGGCGCCTTCTTAGAAGCCACACATCCCCTATGCAGATACGGTATATGTTGAAACATAAACCGCCTTTTTCCATAGTCGTGCCCGGCAAGGTGTTCAGGCCTGACGCGACTGATGCCAGCCACTCTTTTATGTTCCACCAGGTTGAGGGATTAATGGTGGGGGATAATATAAGCTTTGCCAATCTTAAATGGGTCTTATTTGAATTTGTCCGGCAGTGTTTCGGTAGTTCGGCAAAGGTAAGGTTCAGGCCGCATTTTTTTCCATTTACGGAACCAAGCGCCGAGGTAGATGTGTCCTGCATTATCTGCCAGGGCCGAGGGTGCAGGGTGTGTTCGCAAAGCGGTTGGCTTGAGATACTTGGCTCTGGCATGGTTGACCCGAACGTGTTTCGGGCCGTCGATATAGATCCCGATAAATTTAGCGGCCTTGCTTTTGGCATGGGTGTTGAAAGAATAGCTATGTTAAAACATGGTATTGATGATATAAGGTTTTTTTACGAAAATGATTTAAGATTTTTAGGGCAATTTTAACCATGAAGATATCCTATAAATGGCTTAGAGAATATGTTAATACCAAGGTCCGGCCTAATCTGCTCGCGCATTGGCTGACTATGGCAGGCCATGAGGTCTCTTCTGTAAAACAAAAAGCCGGGGATTTTATTTTTGATATAGATGTTACCCCTAACAGGCCTGATTGTCTTTCACATTTGGGCATAGCCCGCGAGATATCGGCGATAACGGATAAGCCGTTTAAGGCGCCGCGGAAAAAAAGGTTAAGAACACAGGGCCAGAAACAGGATTTTAGGATTATCAGGGATGATGAAAACGGCTGCCCATTTTATACTGCGCGTGTTTTAAGGGGTGTAAAGGTTGGGCCCTCACCGTTATGGTTAGTAAGAAGATTGAATGCGGTGGGTCTTCAGTCTATTAATAACGTGGTTGACATAACGAATTTTGTGCTTTTTGAAACAGGCCAGCCTTTACATGTCTTTGATATGGACCGGTTATCGGGTGATGAGATTATTATCAGGCCCGCGAAGATTGATGAACAGCTGGTGACCATAGACGGTACGCAGAGGACACTTAATCCCGGGGTCATTGTGATAGGTGACAGGCATAAGGTCTACGCGATAGCTGGTATCATCGGAGGCGCGGATTCTGCTATATCGCCGTCAACTAAAAATGTGCTTTTGGAAAGTGCCTGTTTTGACCCGGTAAGGATCAGACGCTCATCTCTTGCCCTGGGCCTGTCGACGGATTCAAGTTACCGTTTTGAGCGGGGGGCTGACAGTCACAATACCATTTACGCTTCAGATAGGGCGGCATGCCTTATGAAGGATATTGCCAAGGCCCATGTGGGCGCGTTTTTTTCATCGGGCAAACAGGCCTCTGTCCGCGCGAAAATCATCCTGCGCGTAGCGTATCTCAATAAGATACTCGGCACGGCTATACGGCCCGCGCAGGCAAGGCAGATACTTGTCCGCTTGGGGTATAAGGCCCAAGGCGGATGCATATTAGAGGTTTCTGCCCCTTCATATCGTCAAGATACATGGCGGGAGGCGGATCTTATAGAAGAGGTCGCAAGGATATATGGATATGAGCGTATTGCAGCGGTTGCACCGTCGATTGTGATAACAAGCCCAGATGATAATACAAGAGATCTTGCCGCTAAACACGATATGGCCAAAGACGCGCTTATGGCGAACGGGTTCAACGAGGTCATATCTTACAGTCTTATCGGCAGGGATATGATAAAAGATATGCCCTGGGATGAGGATGATTGCATCACGGTAAAAAACCCTCAAAGCAAAGAGCAGGAGATAATGAGGCCTTCATTGATCCCCGGGATAATAAAAACGGCGGCCTATAATATAAGCAGGCAGTTATATGATGTTAGGTTATTTGAATTATCCCATGCTTATGTCAGGGCCCAAAACAATTATTTGGAAGAAAACCGTCTGGCTATTGCGTTATATTTGAAGCCGCGTATAGAGAAAAAAACCGCCCCCGAAGACAGCTTCTTCCGGCTTAAAGGTGTTATACTGTGTCTTATGGATACGCTTGGAGTGAAGGAGTTTAAGTTTGAAAATACAATGTCTCAATTGTTTGATGAGCATTATTGTATGGCCGCGATCTCCGGCAGCCTTATACTTGGCTGTTTTGGCAGACTAAGGGGCAATATCGCCAGGGCTTATGGGATAACAGGCGCCGTGTATGCCGGCGAGATCAATTTTGACCAGGTCTGCGCGTTGGCCCAGCCGCGGCGCGGTTATAAACCCTTGCCGCGATTCCCGTATGCGTGCCGGGATATATCATTCGCAGTGAGTACATCCGTAGAGTATCAGCAGATAGCCGCATTAGCAAGACGTATAGGGGGCCCTATTGTTGAGAACATAGAATTGTTGAATGAGTATCGAGGCAAGCAGATCGAGCAAGGTTATAGAGGCCTGGCTATCCGTATTGTATTCAGGTCCAGGGAAAAGACATTAACGGAAGAAGAGATCAACTCTGCCGATGCCTCGATACGGACCGGCATCAAGGCGTCTTTTGGGGTGATCTTGCGTTAAGGTCTTGATTTAGCCCGGAAACCGTGCTATATTTATTCTATCCCTGCTGTGTGCGTGGCTTTTTGACGATACTTTGAGCCAACACCTTTATATCGGGAGCTTAGCTTCAGGGGTGGAAGGCATGCTCTCTTTACAGAGAGAAACCGAAGAAACCTTTGAGAAGGCACCCACTTTATTATAAGGGTTCAAAGTGCGTTACTTGCCCGGCATGTGCGGGGTTTTTATATTTGATACGCACCGATAAACACGCGCCGCAGTAAGATAAATCATTGACCGTCTACCGCAACAAGACAATGGACTTATTCGAGAAATCTCAGATGATCACGCAAAAAGAATTGCCGCTGGCATTACGCATGCGCCCGCGTAATCTGGATGAATTTGTCGGACAGACGCATATTGTAGGTAAGGACAAGCTGTTGAGCCGTGCCATTGAGGCGGACAGGGCGCGTTCTTTCATATTCTATGGGCCTAGTGGTGTGGGTAAAAATTGTCTTGCCCATGTGATCAACAATACCACGAAGAGTTGTTTTTGCCAGATAAACGCGGTATCCTCAAATGTCTCGGAGATGCGCAAGGCAATCGAGACGGCGAAGAAAATGCGCTTAATGTCAGGTAAAGGCACGATACTCTTTGTGGATGAGTTGCACCGGTTTAATAAGTCCCAGCAGGATGTGCTTATGCCTTATATCGAGGAAGCTGATATTATGTTTATCGGCGCTACGACACACAATCCGTTCTTTTATATTATACCGGCCCTTATATCGCGCTCTCTTGTGTTCGAATTAAAGCCCTTAACGGAGGATGAGATAAAGAGGATCTTGAACAATGCAGCGGGCGATAAGGAGAGAGGCCTGGGGGCGATGAATATCAGAATAGATGACAGCGCTTTGGGTTTTCTGGCCAAGATATCCGACGGGGACGCACGCAGGGCCTTGAACGCTTTAGAGATAGGAGCTGTTACAACGCCGGCGGATAAAGACGGGTTTGTGCGTTATACTTTGCGGGTGGCGGAGGAATCCATACAAAAAAAAGCTGTTGTGTACGACAAAGATGAAGACGGCCATTATGATACCATATCAGCTTTTATCAAGTCTATGCGAGGTTCAGATCCTGACGCCGCTTTATACTGGCTTGCGAAGATGCTCTATGCCGGCGAGGACCCGCGTTTTATAGCAAGAAGGATTGTTATATGCGCCGCGGAGGATGTGGGAAATGCCGATCCGCAGGCGCTGGTCGTCGCTAATGCCGCATTAAATGCCGCCGAATTTATCGGCATGCCTGAGGCCCGTATCCCTTTAGCCCAGGCGGTTGTCTACATTGCCACAGCGGGCAAGTCAAATGCCTCATATCTTGGTATAGAAAAGGCCCTGTCGGATGTCAAAAATGGGCGTACCCTTGATGTCCCCGACAGCCTTAAGGACGCCAGCTATAAAGGTGCCAGGCAATTCGGACGCGGGGCGGGTTATAAATACGCGCATGATTATGAAGGTCATTATGTGGAGCAGGACTATATGCCTCAATTTAGGAAATACTATGAACCGTCTGAAATAGGTTATGAAAAACGCATAAAAGAGTATCTTTCAGGATTAAAGAAAAAACCGTCGCATCCCCGCGGTTAGACTTATCGGGGCGGGCTCTCCCCCTTGATAAAACAATGAAAATGTGATACATTATTTTTGTATTTTAACATAATTTTACCGGGCGGTGACATGTCGCATATATTCGCGGATATTACAAAAACTATAGGCAGGACACCGCTAATCAGGGTGAACAGGATAAAGACGCATGGCGCCGAGGTCCTTTTGAAGCTGGAGAGCTTTAACCCGCTTTCAAGCGTCAAGGACCGTGCCGCTCTTTTTATGGTAGAGGACGCCAGGAAAAAAGGATTGATAAGGCCGGGTTCGACTATAGTTGAGGCCACCAGTGGGAATACCGGTATCGCACTTGCTTTTATAGCGGCTGTCTATGGGTACAGGCTGATCATTGTTATGCCAGATACCATGAGCGTTGAAAGACGCGGGCTTCTAAAGGCCTTTGGGGCTGAAATTATTTTAACGCCTGGAAAAAGCGGTTTAAAGGGTGCCGTGAAAAAGGCGCAGGAGATACTACGCAAGATGCCCCGCGCTTTTATGCCTGAACAGTTTGCCAATCCTGCCAACGCGCGAGCCCATCGCGAGACAACGGCCAAAGAATTGATACGAGATACCGGCGGAAAGATTGATTTCTTTGTTACCGGAGTCGGCACAGGCGGCACATTGACGGGGGCAGGATTTACGCTTAAAAGGCGCATAAATAATATTCAGATTATTGCCGTAGAACCCCGCTGCTCGGCCGTATTGTCCGGCAGAAAACCCGGTCCGCACAAAATACAGGGCATAGGCGCAGGTTTTATCCCGCAGGCACTTGACAGGAGTTTAATAGATGAGGTTGTCAGGGTAGGCTATGATGACGCGAAGGGTGCCGTGAAAGAACTCGCGCGTAAAGAAGGCATTTTGACGGGGGTATCCGGCGGGGCGGCTTTTTTTGCCGGTTTAAAGATTGCCAAAAGGTCCAAGGCGCCCGAACGGCGTATAGTTGTCCTCCTGCCTGATACAGGGGAAAGATATTTGAGCACTGGTTTGTTTGATTAATTTTTTAGCCCCTGAACGGGAGCTGTCGTTAAGGAGATGCAGATGTCAAAGACATACGCGCAAATAAATGAAAAAATAAGACAAGGCAAGGTTGTAGTAGCTACCGCGGAAGAGATAATAGGCATTGTTGAAAAAGAGGGCTTAGAGAATGCCGCCCAAAGAGTGGATGTGGTGACCACAGGCACGTTCGGGCCCATGTGCTCAAGCGGCGCTTATTTCAATATTGGGCACACAAAACCCAAGATGAAGATAGGAGGCGGAAAGGCCACGCTTAACGATATACCCGCGTATACCGGTTTTGCGGCCTCTGATCTTTATATAGGTGCTGCAGCTATTTCAGAGGATGACCCCAAGAACAGGGTGTTCCCTGGAAAATTTGAATATGGCGGCGGGCATGTCATAGAAGATCTCGTATCGGGCAAGGATATAAGGCTTTCGGCGTCAACCTATGGCACGGATTGTTACCCCAGGAAAAGACTCGATACCTTTATTAATATAAAAGACCTGAATGAGGCGGTATTGTTTAATTTGAGAAATTGCTACCAGAACTATAATGTCGCGGTTAACATGGGCCGGGAAAAGACGATATACACATATATGGGCATATTAAAACCTGATGCCGGAAACGCAAATTATTGTTCAGCCGGGCAATTGTCCCCTCTTTTAAACGACCCTTATTATATGACTATAGGCATAGGGACAAAGATATTCCTGGCGGGCGGGCAGGGTTATGTGACATGGCATGGTACGCAGCATAACCCGTGTGTGAAAAGAAAGGCCAACGGCGTGCCGCAATGCCCCGCGGGGACATTAGCCGTTATAGGCGACTTAAAACAAATGAAGCCCGAATGGCTGCGCGGCGTATCATTGGAAGGTTATGGCGTCAGCCTTGCCGTGGGTATCGGCGTTCCCATACCCGTGCTCAATGAGGACATATTAAAATACACTACCGTAAAAGATGAAGATATATACGCGCAGATAATTGATTATGCCAATGACTACCCCAATGCTATATCCAATTCGCTCGGAGAAGTGAATTATAAGCAGTTAAAGTCAGGCAGTATCACGTTCAAGGGCAAGGACACCCCTACCGTTTCGCTTTCAAGTTACGCGAAGGCAAGGGTAATAGCCGAAGAGCTAAAAGATTCTATATCAAAAGGAAGGTTCCTGCTTGCCGAGCCTGTGGCACTTTTGCCGTCGGCTGATTCCGGATCAAGTTATAAGGCTCTTAAGGAAAGGCCTGTCCCCGGATTATAACAGGCCTTATGCCTGTCGAGGGGGCTTTTTTAATGTTTTACCTGCGGCCAAACTGCTTGACCTGTTGAGGTGTTTGTGGTAAAATTAGCCTATTCGCGGAAAAATGAAAAAGACGCGGTCAGAAAAGAGATTTTAGAGAAATTACGTTTGCAGGCCGCGCAAGATCGTGCTATTAAGAACGGCAAGATAAAAAGGAGGCTTCTAAAAGAGAAGTGCTTTAAAGATGCCGTCTTTATCATGTTTTATGTATCAAAACCTTATGAAGTTGATACTGCCGGCATGATAGAAGAGGCGCTCAAAAGAGGCAAACGGGTAATAGTGCCGGTGACACAAACCAAGGAGAAGCAATTGATCCCTTCAGAGATTACATGCCCAGCAAGAGATCTTGCAAAGGGCCCTTTCGGAGTACTGCAACCAAGGAAGGAATGTATAAAGGCCGTTAAAATTGAGGATATTGATTTAGTCATAGTCCCCGGTGTTGCCTTTGACAGCAAAGGCAACCGCATAGGACACGGCCAAGGTTATTTTGATAGATTCCTAAAGCACCTGCCAAAAAAAACACCTACCATAGGGCTGGCATTCAAGCTCCAGCTTGTAAGAAGGATCAAGGTTTTACCCTGGGACATACCTGTCACCAAACTTATTGCCGCATAATTAAAGTTAGCCCCGTTTTGGGGCAATCGACGACGTGGCGCTTGTCTGGTTTTGCCGAGGCCATGTTCTCAAGGCGTGTTAAGATGCGCCCGGGCTGTCTTTGTTTGTCAAGAGGCAGGTTTAAACATAGAAAGGACAGAGGTGTTTTATGCTTAACAGTACCGGACAGGCAATATTGTCTTTGCCCGTGTTGTTAGCGGGCGTATTGTTTTTTGTAGTAGGTTTTTTTGTAAATAATCTAATATCATCAAAGAAGAATAGGTCTGCCGGTGAAAAGGCAAAACAGATAATCGCGGATGCACAGAAAGAGGCACAGACTCTTAGGAAAGAGATAGAGCTGGAGGCCAAAGATCTTAAGCTTAAACTGCGCGCTGATTTTGATCAGGAGACAAAGGACGCGCGGCAAGAGCTGAAAGAGCTGGAAAAGCGTCTGACGCAAAGGGAAGAGAATATCGAAAGGAAATCGGATCTGATTGACAGGAAGGAAAAGGACATAACCCAGAAAGAACAGTCTGTTATCCAAAAACAAGAGGCCATTACAAGCAAAGAGGTTGAGCTGGACAGGGTATTGGCTGAAGAAAGACAAAAATTGCAAAGGGTTGCCGGCATGTCGTCCGAAGAAGCCAAGAAGCTGTTGGTCTTGAGAATGCAGGATGAGGCTAAGCAGGAGGCGGCGATAACGCTTAAGCGTTTGGAGGAGCAGGTAAAGGAATCGGCCGCCAAAAAGGCCCGTGAGATAATAAGCCTTTCGATACAGCGTTATGCTGCGGACCATACTGTTGAATCGACGATAAGCGTTGTAAGCTTGCCAAATGATGATATGAAGGGCAGGATAATAGGCCGTGAAGGCAGGAATATACGGGCGCTTGAAGTGGCGACAGGGGTGGATGTTATTGTTGATGATACCCCGGAGGCCGTTACCCTTTCGAGCTTTGATATAGTAAGGCGTGAGATCGCGAGACGCACGCTTGAAAAACTTATAGAAGACGGCAGGATACACCCCGGCAGGATAGAAGAGGTCGCTGAAAAGGTTAAAAAGGAGATGGAGGTTAATATCCGGGAGGAGGGGGAAAAGGCCGCCTTTGATGTGAATATACACGGCCTGCACCCAGAGTTGATCAAACTGCTCGGCAGGCTGAAATATAGGACGAGTTATGGCCAAAACGCCCTCCAGCATTCGAAAGAGGTCGCTTATATTATGGGTGTTATGGCAGGCGAGTTGAACATCGATTTTAATCTCTCCAAGAGGATAGGCCTTTTACATGATATCGGTAAGGCCGTAAGCCATGAGGTTGAGGGAGGCCATGCCAAGATCGGTTCCGACCTGGCACGTAAATACGGCGAGACAGAGGCGGTGATCCACGCGCTTGAGTCCCATCACCAGGATATAGAGGCCAATTCCGTCCTGGCTGTCCTGGTGCAGGCCGCCGATGCCATAAGCGCAACACGGCCCGGCGCGCGCCGCGAGACCCTCGAAACATATGTTAAGAGGCTCGAAAAACTTGAAGGCATAGCAGACGGTTTTAAGGGTGTTGAGAAGTCCTTCGCCATACAAGCAGGCAGGGAGGTGCGTGTAATTGTCCAGCCCGATAAGATAAATGATCTGCAGGCGATAAGCATGGCTAAGGATATAACGAAGAAAATAGAAGAAAATCTCGATTATCCGGGCGAAATAAAGGTGACTGTTATACGTGAGACACGCGCTACGGAATACGCGAGATAGGCGGTATAACATATGAATGTTTTAATGATCGGAGACATAACAGGCGCCCCGGGCAGGAATATACTTAATCGCGAATTAAGGAATATCCAAAAACGGGAAGCGATAGACTTTACCATTGCCAATGCCGAAAATGCCGCTGGTGGAAGCGGTGTTACCAAAAACGTTGCCGATGAATTATTTGACTGTAATATCGATGTCCTGACATCAGGCGATCATATATGGAAAAAGAAAGAGACGGCGGAGTATATCGCGGGGGAAAAAAGACTGCTGCGGCCTGCAAATTATCCTGCCTCCGCCCCCGGTTGCGGATACGGCGTATTTAAGGCGCGTAATGGGGAAAAGATCGGGGTTATCAATTTGATCGGCCGCGTTTTTATGCAGGCAGTTGATTGCCCGTTCGCGAAGGCATGGGCCTGTGTGGATGAGCTCAAGAAGGAAACCGATAATATATTCGTGGATGTCCATGCCGAGGCGACAAGCGAGAAGGTCGCTTTGGGCTGGTTTTTAGACGGTATGGTCTCGTGCGTTTTCGGGACGCATACGCATATCCAGACAGCGGACGAAAGGTTGCTATATAAACATACGGCCTATATTACGGATATAGGTATGACAGGCCCAATGGATTCCGTCATCGGCAGAAAAAAGGAACAGATATTAGAAAGGTTTACGACGCAGATGCCCGTTAAATTTGAAATGGCTGAAGGGGATGTCCATATACATGGCGCTATTGTCGGAATAGAGCCTAAGACAGGTCATGCCCTGTTGATCAGGCGGTTCGTATTTTAACCGGGAGAGAGCCATCTTGAAGTGTTTAAAAAGAATTTGGTATAATAATGGCCTTATCGATGGGCAATGGAAAGATCGGGCGCGTATTTACCATGACTGACATTTGTTTAACCCCTAAAAATAAGATTTACTCCATCACCGAGCTTACCAGATGTATTAGCCTGATACTTGAAGGCTCTTTCAAGGATATATGGGTTGAGGGAGAGGTATCAAATCTTGTTCTGCATTCGTCAGGCCACTGCTATTTAAGCTTAAAAGATTCGGATAGTGTTCTCGGTTGTGTGATATTTAAACACCAGCTTATTAGGCTGAAGTTCGCGATAGAAAATGGTATGAGCCTTATATGCTCGGGCAGGATAGGCGTTTATGGTAAACGCGGGCAATATCAGCTTTATATCGATAAGGCGGAGCCCAAGGGTATAGGCGCTTTGCAGGCCGCTTATGAACAGCTTAAAAAAAAGCTTTACAATGAAGGCCTGTTTGACGGATCCGTTAAGAAACCTATACCTAAGCTCGCAAGCGCCATAGGCGTGATAACGTCACCGACAGGCGCGGCTATTAGAGATATACTGAACATTATAAACAGGCGGTATGATAACATGCATATCATAATTTTTCCTGTTAAGGTTCAGGGCCCGGGCGCGGCAGATGAGATAACGCAGGCACTGACAGATTTCAATAAGTTGAAAAATGTCGATGTTATTATACTGGCCCGGGGCGGAGGGAGCATTGAAGACCTCTGGGCGTTCAACGAAGAATCGGTTACCAGGGCCATTTATAGCTCCGGTATACCCGTAATATCCGCTGTAGGCCACGAGATTGATTATACGATATCCGATTTTGTCTCCGACCTGCGTGCTCCGACACCGTCTGCCGCGGCAGAGCTTGTGATTGGTAAAAAAGAGGATATGATTTCAGGCATAGAAAAATTCAGGCAGAGGTTCAGGCAGGCAGTAATGTCGCGCGCGCGTATAATGCAAGATCGCTTAAATAGTGTTAAGAACAGGTATGCCTTTAGGCGGCCGCTCTTTTTCACGGAGCAGTATCAACAGAGATTTGATGAAACCCTTAAGCGCATGTATCAGGGGTTGGTTTTTTTTACTGCGACCAAGCAGCAGGCGTTATCAGCCGTAAGGTGCAGGTTGGCCGCCTTAAGCCCCGATGCCGTTCTTGGCCGGGGTTTCAGCATAACGATGCGGGAACCGGATGGCGGTATAATTAAAGACGCGTCGGATCTAGAGGCCGGCGCGCTGATCAAAACCAAATTTTCCACCGGAGAGGTTACCAGCCGGGTGGAGGGGTCTTAGACAGGGCAGGGCTTAAGACAAAAATTGTGGAGAAAAAAATGGCGGAGCAAAAATTCGACGAAATGCTTAATAGACTCGAAAGGATTGCCCTCGACCTGGAGGCGGGCCACATCGATCTCGATGAAGCTATAAAAAAATACGAAGAAGGTATAAGGCTTGCGGCCTTTTGCGAAAAAAAGCTTAATGAGATAAAAAAGAAAATAGAGATACTGGTAAAGGAACCATCCGGCGCGTTTTCTGCCGAAGATTTTAACATCCCGGCCCCGGAGGGAGTGGTTATGCCGCGGAGGTCCAAGGTCTCGGGCAAAAAAAGACGTCCCCGCGGGGAAGGACTTTTGTTTTAGGTGTTATTTTTGCAACAGGCGCTTGAACAGGGCATGGATATAAATAAATATTTCAACAAAAAAAGAATGGTGATCGAAAAGCAATTGGCCCTTATGATGCCCGTTTCTCGCGGCGGGAATAAACAGGTCTGCCGGGCTATGGCGTATGCCTTAAAGGGCGGCAAGAGGATACGACCCCTGCTTTGTCTGGCGTGCTCCGAGATAATATCGGGGTTAAGATGTGGACGCGCGCTTAAACCCGCCTGTGCTGTTGAGATGGTACACGCTTACTCCCTGGTGCATGATGACCTGCCTTGTATGGATAATGATGATTTCCGCAGGGGTCGTTTTGCTGTGCATAAAAAATTTGGTGTTGCCGTGGCAGTACTTGCCGGCGATGCCTTGCTAACAGAGGCGTTTAATGTGCTCTCACGCGCCTTAAGAGATAAATCTGTTAATATGGAGCTGGTTAAGGTGCTTTCTCATGCTGCCGGGGTATCAGGCATGATAGCGGGCCAGGCCGCTGATATTGCGCCAGGGCTAAAAGACCCGGCGGCCCTCGATTATATTAATGCGCATAAAACGGGAGCCTTGATAGCAGCTTCTTGCAAGATCGGTGCTGTGGCGGCAGGCGGCAGTAAAAAGGATGCCGAGGCTTTATTCAGATTCGGGGAATACACGGGGCTCGTGTTTCAGATAATAGATGATATTATTGATAACGAGGCGTGCGCCTCGCTCGCTGATAAAAGGGACACCTTTGAATACGCGCAGGAATTGACCAAGAGATCGAAGGATATAATATCGCGTTTTGGCAAAAGGTCCTTTCGCCTTTGCCAAATCGCAGATTTCATTCTTAACAGAAAAGCATAAATGACCGTGGCGATACTTGACTTAATACAATATCCGAAAGATCTCAAGGCCCTAAGTATGGATGAATTGACACAGCTTGCGGGTGAGATAAGGGCCTTTATGATAGATACTGTTTCGAAGACAGGCGGACATCTTGCCCCGAGCCTCGGCGCCGTCGACCTTATATTGGCCTTGCATTATTGTCTGAACGCGCCAAGGGATAAGATCGTGTTTGACGTAGGTCATCAGGCGTACGCGCATAAGATCATTACCGGCAGGAAAGAAAAGTTCCATACATTAAGGCAGAAAAGCGGCATAAGCGGTTTTCCTAACGCGGACGAAAGCGACTATGACATGTTTACCGTTGGCCACGGTTCTACATCAATATCAACAGCCCTGGGTTTATGTTGCGCGCGTGATATCAGGTCTTCCGGAGAAAAGATAGTTGCTGTTATCGGTGACGGGTCATTGGGCGGCGGAATGGCGTTTGAAGGGCTTAACCATGCCGGACAGCTGAAAAAAGACATAGCGATTATCCTTAACGACAATGAGTTTTCTATATCCCCGAGTGTTGGGGCCTTCAGCAGATATTTAAACCGCGTTATAACCAATCCCGTGTATAACAGGATAAGAAGCGATGTGGAAAGGCTTATTAGGCGTGTACCCAGGCTGGGATTCCGGTTGACAGGCGCTGCTAAAAGGCTCGAGGAAGGGTTGAAGAACCTGCTTGTTCCGGGCATGATCTTTGAAGAGATGGGTATTAGGTATTTCGGGCCCGTGGATGGCCATAATATCAAGGCCATGGTGGAGGTTATAAATAATGTCCTGCCCCTTAAAGAGCCCAGGATGATACACGTTATTACCAAAAAAGGCAAAGGTTTCAAATTAGCGGAAAGCTCACCGGCGAAATATCATGGTATAGTTCCATTCGATACCGAGGATGGGACATCGCTTGCCCGGTCCGGGGACAGTTTTACCAGAGGTTTCGGCGACAAATTAGTCGAGCTGGCATCAGGGGATAACAGGATAACCGCTATTACGGCGGCTATGACGGAGGGGACAGGACTTGACAGGTTTGAAAAGATGTTTCCAGGCAGGTTTTTTAATGTGGGCATGGCAGAAGGTCATGCCGTAGGTTTTGCCGCAGGCCTTGCCAAAAAAGGGTTGATACCTGTTGTGGCGGTATACTCCACATTCATGCAGAGGGCGTATGACCAGATTATACATGACGTGGCCTTGCAGAACTTACATGTTGTATTTTGTCTGGACAGGTCCGGGGTCGTAGGAGAAGACGGCGCTACCCATCATGGGGTATTTGATATATCCTATCTGCGCCATATACCGAATATTGTTTTAATGGCGCCGAAGGATATACCGGAGCTTGAGCTTATGCTCGAGTATGCCGTGGGTTATAAAGGGCCTATCGCCATAAGGTACCCGAGAGGCGGCCTGCTTGTCAAAGGCGATGGGATTAACCCGGCTCAAGGCATCGAATACGCGAAGGCCGAGGTTATGCGGACGGGAAACGATTTGATCATTTTCGCGGTGGGGGATATGACCTTGCCGTCTATGGATGCCGCAAGGACACTTGATAGAGAGGATATCAGCGTCGGTGTGGTGAATTTAAGGTTTGTAAAACCCTTAGACAGTGATACAATATTAAGGTCTGTAAAGCGCTCGGGCAGGGCATTGGTTGTGGAGGATAACGCTCTTATGGCAGGCGCTGGCAGCGCTATTCTGGAATTATTAAGTGATAATAATATCACGGCTGATGTCCGGAGATTGGGTGTTCCGGATTATTTTATCACTCATGACAAAAGACAATCGCTGTTAGAGGGGATGGGCCTTTCGGCAGAGGGTATAGCGGAAAAGATAAGACGATGGGTAAGATAAGGATCAACAGCGAAAGATGCAAGGCCTGCGGGCTTTGCCTTATGTATTGTCCCCAGGGCTCTATTATTTTTTCAGACAAGATCAATAAGCAGGGCGTGAAACCAGCCCTGTTCAAGGAAGGCGCTAAATGCGCTGGGTGCGCCTTTTGCGTAATGGTATGTCCTGATTGCGCCATTGAATTCTACCCCGATGATAATCCTGAAGAAGAACAAAATGAAAAACAATAAGCCTGCAAAGAAACACCTTATGACAGGAAATGAGGCTATAGGCGAGGGGGCTGTCCGCGCCGGCTGCGATTTTTACGCGGGTTACCCTATCACACCCCAGAATGAGCTTACTGCTTTTATGTCTTATCGTATGAGGCAAAAGGGAAGGGTATTCCTGCAATCAGAGAGCGAGATATCCGCTATTAATATGGTATTTGGCGCATCCGTAGCGGGCAAACGCGCAATGACGTCATCGTCGAGCCCCGGCATAAGCCTAAAACAGGAGGGTATATCATATCTTGCCGCCTGCAGATTACCGGCTGTTATAGTCAATGTAATGCGCGGAGGCCCCGGTCTTGGCAATATCGCGCCAAGCCAGGGGGATTATTTTCAAGCCACTAAGGGCGGAGGTCACGGCGATTATCATATGATAGTTTTAGCGCCCGGATCGGTTGAAGAGGCAATGGCGCTTACCATGGCGGCTTTTGACTTATCGGATAAATACAGGGTCCCGGCGATGATATTAACGGATGGGGTATTAGGACAGATGATGGAGCCTGTGGAGATATCCAGATACAGACCTAAGACATCGGGGTTTATACGAAAGCCCTGGGCGCTTACAGGGGCAAGGTCAAGGCCGGCACAGTCGATTAAATCCCTTTTGCTTAAACCCGGGGCGCTGGAGGATTTGAATATCAGGCTTCAAAAGGTCTATGCGGAGATAAAGAACAAGGAGTCGAGGTATGAGGCTTATTATTGTGACGGAGCGAAGTTTATTGTTGCCGCCTATGGTTCGGTTAGCCGCGTGGCAAAAGCCGCTGTAAAGTCATTAAGGGCAAAGGGCAGGCGGATAGGGCTATTAAGGCCTATAACCCTTTGGCCTTTTCCCGAACAGGCTTTAAAGAGAATGACGAGGAAGGCTAAAAATTTCCTTGTAATTGAAATGAGCGCCGGGCAAATGGTCGAGGATGTAAGGCTTGCCGTCGAAGGTAGATCCGGGGTGCATTTTTTAGGAAGAATGGGAGGCGGCATCCCCTCACAGAACGAGATAGAGCAGGAGATAGCGCGCCTGTATAGATAGGCGTGTTTCGTGGCTGTTCATCGGCAGGACAGCGATTAGTATTTTTTAGAAAAAGGGTTTGAATATATGATATCAGGCAGGATATTAACAAAGCCGAAAAGTCTAACCGATGTCCCAACCCATTATTGCGCGGGATGCGGGCACGGGATAGTGCACAGGATCGTTGCAGAGGTGATAGATGAATTTGACATAAGAGAAAAGGTGGTAGCCGTTGCCCCGGTAGGATGCGCTGTGCTGGCCTATGATTATTGGAATTTTGATACCACAGAATCAGCCCATGGCAGATGCCTTGCCGTGGCCACAGCCATAAAGAGGACTATGCCTGATAACATAGTGTTTACCTATCAGGGTGATGGAGACCTCGCCGCTATAGGCACAGCGGAAACAATACATGCCGCTAATCGTGGGGAAAATCTTACTGTTATATTTGTCAATAATGGTGTATACGCTATGACGGGCGGCCAGATGGCCCCCACCACTCTTATCGGACAAAAGACTGCTACGACACAAAATGGCAGAAATGCCGCCTGTGACGGTAACCCCTTGAAGGTGCTCGAGATGCTGGCCGTTCTTGACGGAGTGGTCTATCTGGAGAGGGTCTCTGTCGAGTCCCCGCAAAATATCATAAAAACCAAACGTGCTATAAAAAAAGCGTTCGGTAATCAGCTGAAGGGCAGAGGTTTTTCGATGGTTGAGGTGCTTTCCATGTGCCCAACCTACACAGGCCGTTCTGTTGAGGCGTCGGTGAGATGGATCAAAGAGCGCATGTCCAAGGATTATCCCTTAGGTGTTTATAAGGATAGGGTTTGACATGAAAGAACAGATTATATGCGCCGGGTTTGGCGGACAGGGCGTGATGATATTAGGTAAGCTCATTGCTTATAGCGCGATGAACCGTTGTCTGAATGTCACGTGGATGCCGTCTTATGGCGCTGAAGTAAGAGGAGGGACCGCCCATTGCATGGTAGTCATATCCGATGAGGAGGTAGCCTCGCCAATAATCGAATATTGCACAGCCGCGATCATAATGAACAAGCCCTCGCTTGGTAAATTTATAAATATGTTCAAAGCGCATAATAGACAGCCGCAGGCCCAAAATCTGTTATTGCTGAACAGCTCATTGGTAGATGAGGACATAAAGAAAAAAGGCGTTGAGACCATAAGGATACCTGTTACGGAGATCGCGCATCAAATGGGTGATGCGCGCGCGGCAAATATGATAATATTGGGGGCCTACAGCAAAAAGAGGTCTATAATGTGCCGGAAAGATATTGTAAAGGGGATCAGGATAGCCTTTGCCGGTAACAAGGATGCTATAGACTTGAATATCAGGGCTCTTGACAAGGGGGCATCATTGGTATGAGTGATGTAAAGGTGCGTTTTGCGCCGTCTCCGACAGGTTTTTTGCACATAGGCAGTGCCCGAACGGCGCTTTTTAATTGGCTGTATGCCAGGAATCATAGCGGGGAATTTATCCTGCGTATCGAGGATACCGATAAGGAACGCTCGGACAACAGGTTTCTTGATGAGATACTGCAAAGTCTAAAATGGCTGGGCATGGCCTGGGACGGGGAGATCTATTATCAAAGCAGACGGTATAATATATATAAAGAAGCGGCAGACAGGCTGGTATCAGAAAATAAGGCCTATCACGAGGAGACAGAGAAAGGCCGGGCCATAAGGCTTAAGATAGCAAAGGAGTATGTCGTTGTTTTCTATGACATTGTCCGTGACAGGATAGAGGTAAACTCCAATACCCTTGATGATCTGGTGTTGATGAAATCCGACGGCTCGCCGACGTATAATTTTGCCTGCGTTGTTGATGATGCCGCGATGGGTATCACCCACGTGATCAGAGGAGATGACCATATCGCCAATACCCCTAAACAGATATTGGTTTACCAGGCATTGGGTATTAAGCCGCCGAAGTTTGCCCACATACCTTTGATATTAGGCGAAGACAAGTCCCGAATGTCAAAACGTCACGGGGCCACGTCCATTCAGGAATACAGGCAAAAGGGTTATATGCCGGAGGCAATAGTAAATTTTATATCATTGATGGGTTGGTCGCCTAAAGATAACAGGGAAAAACTTAGTGTTGAGCAGATAATAAAGTTGTTTTCCTTAAAGTCTATCGTCAAGACCGGGGCTGTTTTCAACATCAAAAAACTTAATTGGCTTAATGGAGAATATATCAGGGAGAGGCCGATACCGGAACTTACGGACTTTGTTCAAGCGCTTCTTCAGCAAAGGGGTGTAACCTGGCAAGATTATGATAGACAATGGCTTGAAGGTGTTGTAAAATCTTTCCAAACACGGTTTTGTAATATTGACGAGTTTATTGAAAAAAGCAGGTTTCTTTTTGAGAATGAGGTTATTTTTGACCGGCAGGCGAAAGAACAGTATCTTAGTTTGACCGTTCAGCTGGAACGCCTGAAATTGCTGGCGCGGAGATTGGATGCTGTTAATGACTTTAGTCCCTCGGCCGTAGAGGCCGTGATAAGGGGATTATCCTGCGAGCTTGGAGTAAAACCTGCAGAGATAATACATCCGGCGCGTGTGGCATTGACGGGCGCCTCGGCCACGCCAGGCATATTTGATGTGATCTGTCTTATTGGTAAAAAACGGGTAATTGCGCGTCTTCACGACGCCTGTTCGGTATTATAATATATCAGGCATAAATCCCGGAAAGCTACAGATGGTTAAGCTTTTTGCCGGTTTACGGTAATTTATAATTTTTTTAGGAATTCGCTGCCTCGTGGTGTAATTGGTAACACGACTGACTCTGGATCAGTTGTTTCTGGTTCGAGTCCAGACGAGGCAGCCAAAATTTTCTCTGAAAATTTTGGCCCTGAGAGAACAATAAAATCCGACGAAAAGGAGGATTTTATGCGAATCGAAGGACCTATCTGTGCACGTGTCAAAGGATTACGGCAAATTTTTACCTGCGCTCCGCAACGAAGCCCTGCCTGCCGGCAGGCAGGAATCCCGCAACCCCAAAATCCCCTGATTAATCTCCGAGGAGCATCTTTTTTACTCTGAATCCGCTTGTAGTTAAGGATGTGTAGTTAGGGGCGTTATGGGCGATATTGCGTGGGATAAGAGTGATATTTCGGGCATTAATTAGAAATCGGGGAAAGGTAAAGAGAGATACTAAGCTGTACTTAATTCCTGACAAATCCACTTGTTGCTACGTGTTTCTGTATGTTTCCGCTTATACTTTTCAAAAGATAATAATTGCTTTATATTTTTATCTTTTCACGTTATAATTAATTCATTATATAAGGATATTAAGTTCACCAAGAAGTCACATGGCTGTAACAATAAATTTATTTATATATCTTAAAATACTATAATATAGATTAATTTTACATAGCATTTTAGCAGGAGAAGATATGGAAAAGATACTTGTTGTTGAAGATGAAAAAAACATTTCCAAGCTTGTAAGGTATAATCTGGAAAAAGCAGGCTTCGGCTGTATCGCCACTATAACCGCAGAAGATGCTTTAGATATTTTAAACAAAGAATCCATAGATCTGATTATATTAGATATAATGCTTCCAAAGATGGATGGTGTGCAATTCTGTAAAATAATAAAACAGGATAAGAATTTTTCGCATATCCCTATTGTTATGCTTACAGCCAAAGGGGAAGAAGTTGATAAGGTCGTTGGGTTTGAGTTGGGCGTTGATGACTATGTTGTAAAACCATTTAGCCCCCGCGAACTAATATTAAGAATAAAGGCTATCTTGAAACGCGGAACACAGAAAGAAGAAACAAAAGCTATATTAAACTCGCACAATATAATAGTAGATTCAGAACGACATAAAGTTAAGGTTGATAAAAAAGAGATAAGCCTGCCTCTTATGGAATTTAAATTACTCAGGACTCTCATAGAAAGAAAGGGCAGGGTGCAGTCCAGGGATAGGCTTTTAGATGATGTCTGGGGCGTATCGGCAGAAGTCACTACCCGCACTGTTGATACGCATATTAAAAGATTAAGGAAAAACTTAGGAAAAGCCGGCAAATTAGTAGAGACTATAAGGGGTATAGGCTACAGAATCAAGGAAGAATAATATATCCTATGAAGACAAACATACATTTTAAGATTGCTATTATATTTATTATTATTATCGCATCTATGCTTATAGGTGTGTATATATATCTTAATGATAATTTACGTAATTACACATATCAGCGAATCAAGTCAAATTTTATCAAAGAAGCCCAATTATCCGCACTGCTTTTGGAGAATTACCAAGACACTAATGCCAGTTCTTACGGGATAGATAAGATAGCAGATAAAATAGGTGAAAAACTTAAAATCAGAACTACTGTTATAGGTTTTGACGGCATAGTCTACGGTGACTCTGATCTTGACAGGGATGGTCTTGCCAATCTCGAAAATCATTTACACAGGCCTGAGGTGCAAGATGCCTTACAAAACGGCATAGGAGAAAGCAGCCGTTTTAGCACTACCATAAAGATGAATATGCTATATATAGCTGCCCCGTTTGGCAAAGAAAAACCAGTCGGCATTATAAGGCTGTCTATTCCGTTTTCTGAAATAGAATTTATATCAAGCCGCCTGAAAAGGACTCTTATGGCTTCACTTATTATCGCTTTTTTGTGCGCAGTACTTATAAGTTTTATTATTTCAGCATTTATAACAAAGCCCATAAAAGAGATATCATGGATTGCGCAGAATGTGGCAAGAGGAGATTTCTCTAAAAAGGCTATAGTTAAAAGCAACGATGAGATAGGAGATCTTTCGCAGGCAATCAACTATATGATTGAGCAGATTCGCTCTAAGATAAATGAGGTCACAGCTGGTAGATCGCGGTTTGAGGCGGTGCTGCTTAGCATGTTTGAAGGTGTTATGGTTGTTGATATTAAAGGTACGATATTACTTATTAATCAGTCACTAAAGGATTTTTTAAATATCAGAGATGATCCTACTGGCAGAAAACCGATTGAGGTTATACGAAATATCGAGATTCAGGAGATAGCTGATAATACATTAAAACTGCATGAAGGCGTTGAATCAAAGGAGATATCACTGCTTGTACCTGATGAAAAGATTCTTTCGGTTCACGCAAGCCCTGTTATAAGAGATAAGGAGATTGACGGTGCCGTGCTTGTCTTTTATGATATAACAGAATTAAGGCGGCTTGAGAATATCCGAAAAGACTTTGTTGCCAATGTCTCTCATGAATTACGTACTCCGATATCAAATATAAAAGGCTATGCCGAGACTTTGCTTGACGGCGCATTAGATGATAAGAAACATGCAAAAGATTTTATAAGCATAATGCATAATAATGCAGACAGGTTAGAGGCCTTAATATCTGATCTTTTAGAACTTGCAAAGATAGAATCAGGAAAACTTAATTTAAATCTAAAACCGCTTACTTTCAGGCTCATAGCAGAGAGGGTGGTATCGGGGTTAGCCAAACAAGCCAGCAAAAAATCAATCTATATATCGATTGACATACCTGATGATATCCCAAAAATTTTAGCTGATGAAAATAAGATTACACAGGTTCTGTTGAATCTCATAGATAACGCCGTAAAATACACGCCGGAAAAAGGCGCTATATCTGTTACATCAAAAGAAAAGAATAAATTTGTCCAAGTAAATGTTTCAGATACAGGTGTAGGCATAGCAGAAGAACACCAAAAAAGAATTTTTGAAAGATTCTACCGTGTAGACAAAGCTCGCTCACAAGACCCTGGCGGAACAGGACTTGGCCTTTCTATTGTTAAACATATCATCCAGGCCCACGGAGGCGAGGTTTCAGTCCAAAGTATGGCAGGAGCAGGTTCTGCCTTCACCTTCACCATCCCAAAGGCTTAAACAAGCCTTATTTCATTCTTAAACCCATTTCACGCAGAATTCACAAATCTGTAATATCCAATTCACAGAGATAGTCTATCCTTAAGGTGGTAAAAGGAGAAGATTATGAGATTGATATTGCTATTTGCATGTTTGTTTATTCTCGCAGGTATGGGTTTTTCTTATTATTTTTTAATCAAAGAAAAAGTTAAGCTTATTACGAGAATTATCCAACATAAAAACTCACAAATATAATGCGAAAGGGAGGCGTAATTGGAAATGCGAAAAGTGTCGAGTTTGCGAAAAGATTTCATAAATTAAAAAGGAGATATAAAAGATGAAGAAAATAACTATTGAAAACAGAGCAATTAAATGCGCTATATTATGTTGCATAGCTGTTTTGTTTGTTAATCTATCGTTTTCAAAACAAGTTTTTGCAGGGGAGGTGGATATCCTTGTGCAGAAGCTTGTTGAGAAAGGGGTTTTGACACCGGGTGAGGCACAGCAGATAGTAACAGAGACAAAGGAAGAGGCAAAGCTCCAGATGGCCAAAGGCGATTCACCATCTTTGCCAAAGTGGGTTCAGAATACAAAGCTAAAAGGCGATTTCCGTCTGCGCTATCAATGGCAGAAGAGAGATACAGGTACAACTGCCAAGGCTACAGATAGAGACAGGATGAGGATAAGGTATAGGCTTGGTCTTGAGACAAAGCCGAATGATCAATTTACAATAGACGCAGGCATTGCAACAGGAAGCGGCGATCCGCGCTCAACAAACGTTACGATAGAGAATGCATTTGGACACCCATCTATAAGATTGGATTATGCCTATGCAAAATATTCACCTTATAGCTGGGCAACTCTATGTGGCGGTATGTTTAAAAACCCCATATGGATGGCAGACGATCTTTTATGGGATTCTGACATAAACCCGGGAGGCGTTGCAGCACAATTGAACCAGCAGGCATATCCTAGCGTAGAGCTGTTTGCGAACACGGGGTTTTTCGTTCTTGATGAAGCGTCAGGTTATAATGCAGACCCTGTTATGTGGACAGTCCAGCCTGGATTCAGCTGGGACGTCACGAATACGATTAATTTTAAAGGGAGCTTTAACTACTATGGTTTTAATGGATTAAAAGGAAAAGAGCTGGATCATCGCTCAAGCCCTGAGACAAATACCATGGCATCGGACCCGCGAGGAGGCTATCTTTATAAATATGATTCATATGGTGCTACAGCAGAGCTCGGATTTAAAGAACCGTTTGGCACAGAAGGAATATTTGCACAGATTCCCTATATGGGTGCTTTTGGTGACTACATACACAATCCAGACCCATCGGACAATAGAGATGGTTGGCTCATCGGAGGAAAGATAGGCTCTAAGAAAGTCAGCAATAAGAAAGATTGGCAGGTCAAATATATGTATAGAAAACTTGAACGAGACGCGTGGCTTGATATATTTCCTGATTCTGATTTTTACGGCGGCGCAACTGATGTAAAGGGTTTTGAAGTTTTATTTGAGTATGGGCTGTTTGATAATGTTATCTTTACTGTTGATTATTACCATTCACAGAGATTATCAGGTGACCCAAGAAAAGAGAATTTGTTTCAGACAGATGTAACGTTTAAGTTTTAATATGTTGCATAGAGTTTTATCTATTGTCACAATTATGTCACAAATATATAGTATAAATATTGCAGGAGAAAAAAAATGAATAAGATAATGTTAAAAACCCTGACAGCTATTTTTGTTCTGGGTTCTGCTTTTAATCTGTTTGCCGCCGAGTCAAACTCAATAACAATAAAGGGTTCAACCACAGTGCTCCCAATTGCGCAGAGGACGGCAGAAGAGTTTATGAAGAAGAACTCTAGTATAAATATATCTGTTCAAGGAGGCGGATCCAGCGTAGGCATAACCAGCATAATAGACGGTACAACAGATATTGCGGATTCCTCAAGGCCTATAAAGGATAAGGAATTGGATAAGGCTGTTTCAATGGGCGTATCTCCAAAAGCAAATGTGGTTGCGATGGATGGTATAGCTGTTATAGTTAATCCGTCAAACACTATAAATAATATGACGAAACAACAGATAAGCAATATTTACATAGGAAAGACATCAAACTGGTCTAATTTAGGAGGAAGCAGTGGAAAGATAGTTGTCATAAGCCGCGACAACGCAAGCGGTACATTTGAGGGTTTTACAGAAAAGGCCCTGGATAAGCAGAGAACCAGGCCGGACGCGCTTTCGCAGGCATCAAATCAGGCGGTTGTCCAGACAGTATCATCAACACCAGGCGCTATAGGTTACATAGGTTTGGGTTATATAAGCGATAAAGTAAAATCTGTAACTGTAAATGGCGTTGAATGCACTAAAGAGACTGTTCTCTCCGGCGAATACCTTTTGGCAAGGCCTCTTTTTATGTACACAAACGGCAGGCCAAAAGGTGTTGTAAAGGATTATTTAGATTTTGTATTGAGCGCCGAAGGCCAGTCATTGATAGAAAAGGAAGGCTATGTAGGGTTAAAGTAAACAAGCTCTATGCCGCAGTTCTGAATTGTTGCGGCGAATATTTCCCGCCGCAACTAAAGGTTTGTTATGAGAAAAAGTCATATAATAGAAAACATATACAAGTATATATTCACTGTATTGGCTTTTTCATGCCTTGTCTTTTTAGTAGGAATATCTGTAATTCTTTTTAAAGAAGGCCTGCCCATATTTAGAGAGGTAAGTTTTTTTGATTTTATATTTGGAAAGCTCTGGTATCCTACCTATGATCCGCCAGATTTTGGAATATTTCCTTTGATTATGGCATCTATATGGGTAACAGCGGGCGCTCTTTTTATATGTGTTCCATTGGGGGTTGGAAGCGCGTTATTTATACATGAAGCAGCAAGTTTGCGTCAAAAGTCTATATTAAAACCCGTAATTGAAATCTTAGCCGGTATACCCTCTATTGTGTATGGTTTTTTTGGTATGGTAATTGTAGCCCCTATTTTACAGAAGGTTTTTAATCTGCCAGTCGGCCTGACCGCATTGACAGGAAGTGTAATGCTTGGAATAATGGCCACGCCCACTGTATGCAGTATAGCAGAAGATGCTCTTGCATATGTGCCGAGAAGCTTTAGGGAGGCATCTCTTGCACTTGGTGCCAACAGATGGCAAACTCTTATAAAGGTTACGATGCCTGCAGCAGGTTCTGGTATTTCAACAGCAATAATTTTAGGCATGAGCAGGGCAGTGGGTGAGACCATGACGGTTTTAATGGTCTGCGGCGGCGCTGCGGTTGTGCCAAAGTCTTTTTTTGATCCGGTTAGGCCAATGACAGCAACAATAGCCGCAGAGATGGGCGAGGCTGTTATAGGAAGTTCGCATTACCACGCGCTTTTTGGGATAGGTATGATCCTTTTTTTGATAACCCTTGTTTTTAATGCAACGGCAGAGGGAATAAGCCGAAGATTCAGATTAAAGTTAGGCATAGGAAGATGAATCAAAAAGTGGTTGAAAAATTAGGATTTATTATGCTTTTTGCGCTGACAGCGCTGACTATTTTTTTTCTCATAACTATAATATATTTTATAGCAGTAAGAGGGGTTAAGGTGATAAGCTGGGAATTTCTCACGCAATTTCCAAAAGATGCTATGACAAAAGGCGGTGTTGCCCCGGCCATAGTAGGCACTTTGTGTTTGACTATAGGAGCAATATTATTTGCTCTGCCTTTGGGAGTTGCATGCGCCGTGTATCTATGTGAATATAGCCCAAAAAGCTATATAGTCAATATAATAAGGATGAGTATAAATAATCTGGCTGGAGTACCTTCTGTGGTCTTTGGGCTTTTTGGTTTAGCTATATTTGTTAAGATATTCGGTTTTGGCGTGTCCATATTATCCGGTAGTTTAACTTTGGCTGTTATGGTTCTTCCAAGCATAATATCCACTTCTCAAGAAGCACTGATGGCTGTGCCGCAGTCATACAGAGAAGCATCTCTTGCGCTTGGCGCATCACATTGGCAGACTATAAAGAAAGTTGTTGTTCCCACAGCGCTTCCGGGAATATTAACAGGAATCATTTTAGGCATAGGGCGCGTTGCAGGAGAGACAGCGCCTATTCTTTTTACAGCAGGCACTTTTTACATGAGGTCTTATCCAAAGTCTATATTTTCAGAGACAATGGCTTTGCCTTATCATATATACGCACTAATGACAGAAGGCACACGCCCTGATCAGCAAGTACGGATTGCTTATGGATGCGCTCTTATATTGCTTTTGATAGTTCTTTCAGTTTCAGCTATAGCTGTTGTAATACGCCAGAGCCAGAGGAGATTATATGTACACTAATAATATTAAAGAGTGTATGAAATTTGAGGATGTAAATTTTTATTACTATAATAAGCAGGCGCTTAAAAATATAACTTTCTCTGTACCGGAAAACAGAATCACAGCAATTATAGGCCCCTCCGGCTGCGGCAAAACGACATTTATCAGGCTTATAAACAGAATGAATGAGCTTATACCGGGTACACGCATGGAGGGTAAGATCTTTTTAAACGGTAAAGAAATATATACACAAGATACCGATGTTGTGGATATCAGAAGGTCTGTTGGCATGGTCTTTCAAAAGCCCAACCCTTTCCCAAAAAGCATATATGAGAACATAAGTTATGGCTTAAGGATAAACGGAATAAGGGATAAAAGCTATATAGATGCAAAGGTTGAAGAGTCTTTAAAAAAGGCCGCTCTCTGGAATGAGGTAAAGGACAGACTGCATGATAATGCGTTAGGTTTTTCAGGTGGCCAACAGCAGAGGCTGTGTATCGCAAGATGCCTTGCAGTAGAGCCTAAGGTTATTCTTTTTGATGAGCCTTGCGCCAGCCTTGATCCTATTTCGACAGCAAAGATAGAAGAGCTTATGCTGGATTTAAAGAAAAATTATACTATAATAATAGTAACGCACAATATGCAGCAGGCGGCAAGGGTATCAGATTTTACAGCGTTTTTTTACCTGGGTTCTATGGTAGAGATAGATTTAACAAGCATAATATTTACTAAGCCTAAACAGAAGGCGACAGAGGATTATATTACAGGCAGGTTCGGATAAATTCTTAAAAAAGAGGTGAGACATGAACAGACATTTTGATGAGGATTTAAAAAAGTTAAATACAGATATATTGAAGATGGCGGTTCTTGCTGAAGAGGCAATATATAAGTCTGTCGAGGCATTAAAAAACCGTGATAAGAAATTGGCCCAATCTGTTATAGATAATGACAAAACGATAGACGAATTAGAACTGGCTATCGAAGAAGAGGCTATAGACCTTTTGGTTCTTAGGCAGCCCATGGCCACAGATTTACGTTTTATCACTACAGGTATGAAGATCAATGCAGAATTGGAGAGAGTTGCAGATTTGGCAGTAAACATTGCGCAAAGAGACCTTGAGCTGGCAGATGAGCCTTTGCTAAAGCCGCTTATAGATATACCAAAACTGACAGGTATATCACGGGCAATGGTAAAGGATGCCATAAATGCATTTGTAAACCGCAATGAAAAACTGGCCAAACATGTTATACTTTCTGATTCGGGCGCTGACAACCTAAGGAATCTTATACAGGAAGAACTGATAAATGATTATATTAGTAAAGACCCGTTAACTGCTTCAAAGGCCGTATCGCTTCTTCTAATAGCCCGCCATCTGGAAAGAATTTGTGACCATGCTACAAATATTGCAGAGGATGTTATATATATGGTGCAGGCAAAGGTTGTAAAACACCACCCAGAAAAGCTTGATAATGGAAAAACAAGATAACTAAAATTAGTCCGGATTACAATGTCCGCTTCTCTACACCGGACAAAATGAACACTTCGGCAGACTTCTTTTGACAGGCTCGGGACTTCGCAGTGCAGGCAAAACCTATCTCTGTTTGACCAGTATTTCTTGATATTTAAGCTATATGTCGTATAATAATGGCGGTTGGTTGATAGATATGCATTTATAACGTATACAGGAGTACCCAGCCAGTTTTTTATACAATCCCTTGACTTCTAAAAGTTTGTATGGTATACTCTTTTTGAAAATACAGAGTAAGTATTTTTAAGTGAAAGCAACGGGGCGTTCCAAAAGAACGCCTTTTTTATTTTATGTAGACGATATAATATATTAGTAAAAGCCCAAAGCGGGGCGTCTGATGCCAAAGTGAGGCAACAGGCGCCTTTTTTCTTTTGTCTGGAGATAATGTTATGGATTTTAAGGTTTTACTCGAGAAGATAACCCCAGCGCTTAGAAGCATTGCGCACAAACATCTATTACGGGGTTTCTATGACCAAGAAGATCTTTATCAGGAAATGTGCCTATATCTGTGGCAAAAATATAGTGATGGTCTTCCAATAGGTATAAATGAATCATACGTGATAAAAGGTTGCGAGTTCCATATACTAAATTTCTTAAGAAAAGGACGGCCGAAAGCTTTCCTATTAAGCCTTGATGAACCAATGTCAGGTTCTGACATAGCGCTGATGGATACAATAGCAGACAATAGAAATGTTAGTTTCTCTGGATCAGATAACATGATGACAATAAATGATATAAAAGACAAAGACTTAACTAATAGAGAGCGTCAAGTCCTCTCATTTCTCATAAAGGGATATACAGTAAGAGAGATTGCTCAAAATATGGTAATTTCGCATGTTATGGTCGTAAAATATAAGAAGAGGATTGTAGAGAAAGCCAAAAGAAAAGGTTACCAGATGTGGTAGATGTTTACTTGTAGATATGTAAAAGCGCATAGAAGCGTCTGATCATAGCAAAGAAAGTGCTGATATCAGGCGTTTTTTATTTTATAGAAAAGGAGGCAATAGATATTATGAGAAGAGTGATTTTTGCAATAGCATCGTTCTTTGTAGCGTCATTGATACCAAGCAACGTCATGGCAAAAGAAGATGTCGCAAGAGAGAGTCTGTTTGAGGGAACAGATATAAATATAAGCGCAGATACAGCCGTATACTCAAAATATATGTGGCGTGGTTTTAAGCTAGATAATGATCCTGTGATACAGCCGGGTGTATATGTAGACGCCTATGGTTTTAATGCAAGTATATGGGGAAGTTTTGATATAGGCAATAACGATACTCTGGATTCAGACGAACTGGATTATTCTGCAGGCTATACGCTTGATCTGAAGGAATATACAGAACTACCTGTATCTGTATGCGGTGGTTATACATATTATGATTTCATAGGGGCAAAGCTACGCTCCCAGGAGTTCTATATAGGCGCTAGTGTTGATGCATTGCTGTCGCCTTCTATTACATGGTACCACGATTTTGAGAATGAAGAAAAAGGCGGGGGTCATGGCGATTATATTATTGCTGAATTAAGTCATAGTGTATTGATACCAAATATACCAGCTAGTTTAGATTTAGGAGGGCATGTTGGTTATAATGATAAGCTTTTTATCAGAGGACAAGGCGGCGATGTGGAGTTTAACGCAGGCTTAACAATAAACCTTTCAAAGAACTGTACCTTGGTACCAAGGGTAGGGTATGTAATCCCATTTGGTGATCTTAAAAAGTCGGATGATGGCAACCAGGATAATGAATTTTATGGCGGTGGAGCTTTAGGATTTACTTTTTAAATATATAACAGGAGGATAGATATGGATACTAGTTATGCTGTTACAATAGGAGTAGATACTCTATGGGTACTTATAGCTGCCTTTTTAGTTTTTTTCATGCAGGCAGGTTTCGGCATGGTTGAAGCTGGTTTTATACGCTCCAAAAATACATGCAATATACTTACAAAGAATTTTCTAGATTTCTGCATGGCATCAATAGGATTTTTCATCTGTGGTTATGCCATAATGTTCGGGCCAAGTAATAGCTTTATTGGGCTTAAAGGATGGTTTATGGTGAATGCAAAATCACCAGTTGATATACCTATCTTTGCTTTTTGGCTCTTCCAGGCAGCATTTTGTGGGGCTGCCGCAACAATAGTAGCTGGTGGCATGGCAGAGAGGATGAAGTTTAAGGCGTATCTTATATATTCCTTTATAATATCTGCTTTTATATATCCTATTGTAGGCCATTGGATATGGGGTGGAGGCTGGCTTGCGAAACTCAATTTTATGGATTTTGCGGGTTCAACAGTTGTGCACACTGTAGGAGGCTTTGCTGCATTGATAGGAACTATAATACTAAAACCCAGAATAGGCAAATATAATTCAGATGGCAGCGCAAATGTAATAGCAGGCCATTCTATACCGTTGGCTTCCTTAGGAGTATTTATATTGTGGTTTGGCTGGTTTGGTTTCAACCCAGGTTCTACTTTAAGCGTAGGGGATGGTTCACTGATAGGAAGAGTGGCTATGAATACAAATATAGCTGCGGCAATGGGCGGGATTACAGCGATGTTTACAATCTGGAAGATGTTTGGAAAGCCAGACCTCTCAATGGCTATGAACGGTGCTCTAGCAGGCTTGGTCGCAATAACAGCCCCATGTGCTTTTATAGAGCCGTGGGCGGCACTATTGATAGGAGGAATAGGGGGTATAATTGTTGTGCTTGGAGTAGCATTGCTTGATAGGTTTTGTATAGACGATCCTGTAGGAGCTGTTTCAGTTCATGGCTTAAATGGTATATGGGGCACTATATCTATAGGTATATTTGGACAGAAAACCTTAGGCTTAACCAATAATGGACTCATCTACGGCGGAGGCATAAAGCAGCTCCTTATACAAATTTTAGGAGTCAGTACAGTCATTGCGTTTATATTAGTTACTATGGGAATAGTTTTTAAAGTTATAGAGATGACTATAGGCCTACGTGTTTCCCGCGAAGAGGAGTTTAAAGGCTTAGATATTGGTGAACATGGCATGGAGTCATATGCAGGATTTCAGATATTTACAACAGAATAAGGAGAACTAAAATGAAACTTATAATTGCGATGATACAGCCACATAAGCTGCCAGATGTAAAGAAGGCATTATATGAAGCAGAGGTATATAAGATGACAGTTACTAATGCTTTGGGCTGTGGGCAGCAAAAAGGCTATACAGAGACTTATAGAGGTGTCATACATGATATAAACCTCTTAAAGAAGATCAGGCTTGATATAGCGGTAAACGAAGATTTTGTCGAGCCTACCATAAAGGCTATTATAAGAGGCGCTAAGACAGATAAGATAGGGGATGGGAAGATATTTGTGCTTGATCTGCAAGAGTGTATAAGGATAAGAACAGGTGAAAGAGGAAATGCGGCTATAGGTTGATTTTTTAAAGAACAGGTTACCAAAAGAGTCTATTTTTTACTTATAATGGTGTAGGGTTGTAAACATAAATGCACATAGTTTGTGCAGAATTAGCGCAGGGACAAAGACGTTCTAAAAAAGCTAAATGCTATTTTTAGAACGTTTTTCTTTAAAAGCCAAAAAATAGGGGGATGAAATGGCAAAGAGGACAAAGCAGGAGATAATAAAGTTAGTCAAAGAACATGATGTAAAGTTTATAAGGTTATGGTTTACTGACATTTTGGGTCAGGTTAAGAGTTTTTCAATTACAGATAGCGAGCTTGAAGGGGCACTAGAGAATGGCATGGGATTTGATGGCTCATCTATCACAGGCTATCAGGATATAGAAGAATCGGATATGATAGCTATGCCTGATCCAGATACATTCCAGATACTTCCATGGCGTCCTACAGAGAAAGCTGTTGCAAGGATGGTATGTGATATATTGACTCCTGATAGGATGCCTTATGAAGGAGATCCAAGACACGTGCTAAAGAAAGCTCTTAAAAGGGCAAAAGATATGGGTTTTGATCATTTTTATTTAGGCCCTGAACTTGAGTTCTTCTATTTTAAGAATGATAACGGCACAGAGATACTGGATAAGGGCGGCTACTTTGATTTAACTACACTAGATGTAGCAAGTGATTTAAGAAGAGAGACAGTTCTTGCATTAGAAAAGATGGGTATAAAAGTTGAGTATTCCCACCATGAGGTAGCGCCATCGCAGCATGAAGTAGATATGCGTTATGATGATGCTTTGAAGATGGCAGATGATGTTATAACTTATAGGATTGTGGTTAAAGAGATAGCCAGTAAGTTCGGAGTTTATGCTACCTTTATGCCAAAGCCTATATTTGGCCAGAATGGAAGTGGCATGCATACGCACCAGTCGCTTTTTAAGGGAAGTAAGAATGAATTCTTTGATGCCAAGTCAAAAGATAATCTCTCAAGTACTGCTTATAGTTATATTGCAGGGCTATTAAAGCATGCTAAAGAGATATGTTCAATATTTGCCCAGACAACAAACTCATATAAAAGGTTGGTTCCTGGTTACGAAGCGCCGGTATATATAGCATGGAGCCGCAGAAACAGAAGCGCGCTTGTAAGAGTACCTCTTTATCATCCAGGCCAGGAAAAAGCAACACGTTGTGAATTCAGGGCATGCGATCCAGCATGCAATCCTTATCTTACATTTGCTGCTATGCTTCATGCAGGGTTAGAAGGTATTGAAAAAGGTTATAAGGTGCCCAATCCAATGGAACTGAACCTGTACCATCTCTCTGATACTGAAAGAAAGAAAAAGAGTATAGAGACTTTACCAGATAGTCTCGGGTACGCAATATCTATAACTGAAGATAGTAAGCTTGTAAAGAAGATACTCGGGGATCATATATTTGAAAGATTTGTAAAGCTTAAAAAGAAAGAATGGGATGATTACAGGATTCAGGTTTCGCAGTATGAACTTGATAAGTACCTATCAATCTCCTGAAGCATCAAATAGTCAGGCCATAAAATTTAATTTCGTGTATGCGTAAAAGGATTGTTTTTTTGATGGCAGATGCTTAAAAAATAGGCGATTTTAGATATGAAACGCATCGTAGATAGCATAGAAGAAAACTTTGCAGGATTAAGCATCGGGGAAATCTATGAGAATATTATTTGTCATGTTGAAAAGATGCTTATAGAGAAAGCTCTGGACAGGTCTTTTGGCAACCAGGCTATGGCATCTAAGATATTAGGTCTTAGTCGGAACACGCTGCATAAAAAAGTTAAGCATTTAAAAATAGATGTAACAAGGTTTAAAAGATGATAAACAACAACTTGCCAAAAAAACAGGGGTTATATGATCCGCAGTTTGAGCATGATAACTGTGGTGTTGGCTTTGTTTGTGACATCAAGGGAAAGAAGTCTTACAGCATTATCAAAAAGGGAATAGAGGTTTTAGAGCGTCTAAGTCACCGAGGTGCAGTCGGAGCAGACCCTAAAACAGGAGATGGCGCAGGCATACTGATCCAGATTCCCCATATTTTTTTAAAAGAAGAATGTAAAAAGATAGGCATAATTTTGCCAAAAGTCGGTGAATATGGCATAGGGCTTATATTTCTGCCACAAGACGAAAAGGATAAAAAATTATGCATAGAGACTTTTGAAAAGATTATACAAGAGGAAGGCCAGAGGCTTCTAGGGTGGCGAGATGTTCCTGTAGACTCCTCGGTAATAGGAGAAAGCGCTAAGGGTTCTATGCCATATGTAGCGCAGGTATTTATTGGGATAGGAAAAGAAATAAAAGATATGCTTAGCTTTGAGAGAAAGCTCTATGTGATACGCAAACAGGTTGAGAATAATATACATAAAGCCAGTTTTGCACAAAAAAGATTTTTTTATATAACAAATCTTTCTTGCAGGACATTAAGCTACAAAGGACTGCTGATGCCATCTCAGCTTAAATCGTTTTTCATCGATTTAGATGATAAGAAAATAGAGAGTGCAGTTTGCCTTATACATTCACGTTACAGTACAAACACATTTCCTACATGGGACCTTGCGCAGCCATTCAGATTTCTGGCACATAATGGCGAGATAAATACTCTACGAGGTAATATTAATTGGATACGCGCAAGAGAGAGGATGATGACAAGTGAACTATTTGGTAATGATATTGAAAAGGTCAAACCTGTTATAGTGGAGGGAGGCAGCGATTCAGCAACAATAGATAATATATTTGAACTTCTGGTATTGTCAGGCAGGTCTCTTTCGCATGCAATGATGATGCTTATACCAAGTGCATGGGAGCATGATGAACACATGGACAGCAGGCTAAAAGATTTTTATAGATTCCATGCTTGTTTTATGGAGCCATGGGATGGTCCATCTGCAATAGCTTTTACTGATGGAAAGAGAATAGGCGCTGTTCTTGATAGAAATGGTTTACGCCCAGCACGCTATGTTATTACAAAAGATGGACTTGTTGTAATGGCATCAGAGGCAGGGGTAGTTGACATAGACCCAGCCGATATAAAGGTCTCTGGTAGACTCAAACCAGGAAAGATATTCTTAATAGATACTCAACAGCAATCTATTATAGGTGATGCGCAGCTGAAGAAAGAGGTCTCAGAAATAAACCCATACGGGCAATGGAATATGAATAACATGGTAGACCTTGATACCATTGTTAGCACAGAACGATCAAATA
>Ga0265297_10001133_pt1 | contig 65556 bp, 126 predicted proteins | sample Munlanlwell13791_FD_192502 | JGI IMG/M metagenome (GOLD analysis project Ga0265297, IMG submission 192502) | Leachate microbial communities from a municipal landfill in Southern Ontario, Canada - Leachate well 137-91 | ecosystem: Engineered > Solid waste > Landfill > Unclassified | place... | reverse complement strand
TCCTAGTAACCAACTCAGATAGTTTATCAACAACATCTACACCCTTATCTAAGGCATCTTTAAGTTCTTCTTCCTCAGCGGAAGACGTTTCAGTCATGTTTATCTTAAACATATTTAAGTCTGGATCGATGCCTTGATAAGCCAAGTGTATCTGTACCAAACGGGTAAGACCACATATTAACGCCCTTTGTATACGTCTAGCCTGCCTAGCAAAACGTATATCCAAACGCTCAAGGCTACCCTGTCCCAAAGCAGGCGGAGCTTCTTTAGAATATCCACTTAACAACGGCAACGGTACCCTAAGCGCCGTTGCTAACTGGTTCCTTAGCTCTTCTATATCTGTTATCCACCTTATATCAACTTCACCGCCGATTTTATCTATCATAACGTTATTGGCTTCGCCCCACACCGGAATAATGATATCCTCCAAGGAAGACAAAGCGTTGAACCGATCAGCATAGTTAGGACTAGAAGCGTCTGTGTTAAGAGCACGAGCCCTCTTAAGCTCTGTAACATACTCGTCTATTAAGTTTGAAACTGCCTCCTGATTCGCCATACCCTCAGGGATCCCAATCTTGTAAATGTACCTCAAAACACCCCTGTTTATACGAGCCATCAGCACAGAGTCTTCTGCTAAACGCAGGCGCTTCCACGTAGGCAGAGCAGAAGACAAAACAGAGTTCCCATACTTGCTAGTAAGCCTACGCACATCTGGCGTCATAATAGATATAGTCCTGTATTCGCTGTATTGGGGATCGCTATATAACGGCCTCCTCCTTTTAATGCCCAACAATCTCAAATGCACATAATCATACGGAGACAACAACTTTCTTTCATCAGCGGACGCATACCCAAGCGGCGTCTCATAAAAACCTACCAACCTACCATTATAATCAACCCTAGAAACATTTATAGGGTGCTGATCGTCTGAAATTGAAACTACGCCAACCCCTGGTTCACCATATACCTGTACAAATAGGTCGCCGAATGTACAATTGTGGACAAAGACCCCAGCCGCAGTCGCAAAGTTGTGGTTTTTCTCTGTTGTTATATCGTAGACACTCGCCTTATTGGATAGTCTCTCTATTTTTAATACTTTATGATTCAAATAACCTTTATTGGTTTTATAATTCCTAACCAACATATCAGTATTACCTTTAATATTCTCATGACATCCCTTGCACAATGTTCGACCATTGTTAACATCCCAAAACGGTGCCCAAGTCGTAGCAAGTCTGGCTAGAGTTTCTTTATCTTCCACAGGAGAAAATTGGGAGTAACATTGCAAGAATTCTGTAAGCAAGACCGCAAATGGGTTAACATGATGTGCTTCAATTTTAGAACCGCGCTTGCCGCATTCTTGACATGTGTAATTGTCTCTCTCAAATACCGCCTTACGCCATATATTACTTTCCTGCAACCGATAAATAAGTTTATTTAATGGTGTAAGTAAGTTGCCTTGCCTATACCACGACTGTGAACGCACCTTAATATTTAATTTCTTTAATCGCCTTGTAACTACACCCCCAGATGATGCACCTATCATTTTAGCTATTTGGTTTGCATTATAGCATTTGTTTATATAGTTTTCTACTAAAAATTCCTCAGTCAATATGCTTGCAAATGGCGAATAACCACTACGCCCAACGTGTGCCTTGCTGTTACTACGAACTACAATGTTATACCTTCTTAGGTAGTCGTAAATTATAGTACAGTTACATCCAACTAATTTTCCTATTTCTACAGCAGAAACTTTTTTATTTATATAATTCTCTACCAAAAACTCCTTGGTTAATATTTTATTATAAGCCCCTACAGCTTCACAGAAACTCCTCCTAGGCATGTTAAATTTCTTCAACCTATTTAGAACAGTAGTTGCCTCACAATTAACCCTCCGACCAATTTCACAAAGTGACAATCCCCCTTTAAGGTAATTCTCCTCAAGAAATTCTTTGGTCAAGTTAAGTTTATACCCTGCACACCACTTACCATTTTCTGGGTTATAAAACTTAATGTGTGTACTAGTACCATTCTGACACCGTTTGCTATACAATGGCATAAGGCTTTCACCAACAATCAAATCCTGTGCTTGCTTAAAACTACCATCACGCAACATAAAGCGATGATCTGGAGTACAATCAACAAAAGATCCATCATCTACCCAAATACGTAAAAGCTCAGCGTTGTCTTTAGTCTTAAAGACATTGATTATTTTATCAGGTTCTAACTTTTTAGTTTTTGGGTGCACAGACCAAACGTACTCACCGACATATTTATCACGGTTCTCAGCCATCTCCTTAATAGTTGGAGTAGCGCCACCAATTAACCTTATCTTAGTATCACCATCAAGACATGTAGTCCAAGCCCAGTCGTATATCAGTTCCTCTAAGTTTATAATATCAAACAATTTTTCTATTTGGTATCTGTAGTCCCTATTTTCAGTCGTACACCAAACGCTGGCATTATTAAGCGCTGAGTAAGTCGTGGAGGTGTCTGCATAGACCTCAGTCGCTGCAACCATCAACGGATGCGCTAAAGATCGATCCAACGTTTGAGCTAACTGACTTCTCTCATAAAGAATTAGGCTAGAGTCTTCAAGAGTTTTACGTAAGTCTTGGCTTACCACACCAAACTTTTTAAGGAACTCTACTTGCCTCTGATCGGTAGCCAACTGCGCAACCTCAGCCTTCGGCAACGTAGTAGGCTTCGTAGTAAGCTTGCCCCTTAAAAAGTTATAAATGTTTAAATTGTTCTTTTTGATCTCTGCCATTAGTTCCTCTGCCTATTGTGTATCTTGTTAAAGATCTCCGTAAAGTTAGTAAACTGACCACCAGTTCTTACACCACATATTTGCTTGTCATTTACTTTGAAAATATGCCTAACAGTTAAGTCATCCTCTGTACCTGGTCTAGTTTTCGTCTTATCAAACACGCGTGTCATAGCTGCACCGTCTATCTCAACAGGTGTCGCAGCTAAAGCCATAAAACAAGACCCTGCCACCGCATCGCTAACATCCTTACTGCCAACTATAATAAACTCGTTTGTGTCAGCATCCAAGTCCTTAACCATATGTGGATGATCAATCTTGCCAGTCTTTGGGTCTATTTCCAAGTTGGCAAGTTCAAACTGCAACCTATCATATTTGTAACAACTCCATCTTTTCTCAAAGATCAAGTCCTTTAAATTATTGTATGGATCTGCCGTCTTATCTACCGATAACAGTTTAGATTCAATGCCAGCCCTTATAAGCGTCTGGTTAAGGTCTGTAGATTGATAACCATCCATGGTAACCATCCTGATATTAAAGCCCAAGGCTATTAAATCAAAAATAAATTTCTTAAGCTTTGCTATCGGTATTTGGGATCCCTGCTCTGGGTGAACCCTAATTACCCATTCTGTCCTAACAACAGGAAGCTTAGTTACAACCAACGTACCATCCAATTTCTCTGAAATTGCATCACGCATATCTTCCACATACGAGCAAGCTATGCCAGCAGAGTCACCAGAAACTCCAATATCTATATGAACATAGCGCGGTACGCTCTTAGCTGCTTGTATATCCGCAACTTTAAGATAGTGCACAATTTCTTCTTTGGAAAACAAATTCATATCTATTTCGGCTCTAGAAAATGGGTGTACAACATCCTTCAAATAGCAATCCCTCAGAAAGTCCGTATTAGGTAACAATTTCCGCTTGCGCAAACCTTTAGCTGTAATGCCAGCTACATCCCTTAATGCACCAATGGTATCAAAAACAAAGGTATTATAATGCTCAATTGGCACATCTAGTATTTTATGACCTAACTTTTCATACTCCAAACGTTTGTCTTCCGTTATTACTTTAGGATCGTGATAGGCATCTCCAAGCACCACTGGGAACATCTTACCACAGTATTTATCTGGCTTTACTTCCCAAATAGACTTATCTACTATCATAACATCTTTGTGACCAGCACGTTGTTCTATATATTTATCAACAAACGACAGTTCATCATCTTTAGAAGCACAAAGGAACAACTTCATACCCCTAAACTGACCTTTATCCATAAAACGCGACTCAATCCTACGCATCGTACCTTCATACATACGGAAAGTGCGCTCCTTAATAGAAACCGATTCTCCCGGATTATTAATCTCATCGAGCAAACCGCAAACGACATCTGATCCTACAGACCCCCCACCCACAGCACGAGGGGATGAAAGCTTATAATTTACAAGTGGAAAATACAAAACTGGTTCAGCACTTCCTCTAACCTCCCCGCGCTCCATAAACCAGGGCGAGTTTTGCATCATGCGCTGATATGCTACAAAGTTAGCAGATGAGGATAACGACAATGTCATAGAAAAGAACACAAACGACAATGGCTTACCAACCAATATACCATAATATTCATATGGATCTCTTAAACATAACGTTCTATATGTAACATACAACATGCCAACAGTACCAAAGCTCGACTTGCCCGTACCAATACTGCCCGTCGCAATGACTTCCACTATCCTTTTATCAGTAAATGCCTCACGCAACGCCTCGCGCCACACTGGAAAGATACGCTTACCCCCATCAGTAGCTTTGCCAATATAACGATCATCACATATAAATGTATCTATATCTACAGGTCTCTCTAGATAGTCCATTTTCCAAAGCTCTGCCATAAGCTTCGGATCTGCTTTAATTTTATCTCTTAAGCTTTGATTAAGTTCTGACATCTGAACCCTCAGTACTAGGGAAAATTAAAGTACCCTCTGTACGACTATCTACCCAAAGTATCCCTAATGGCGCTTCATACACACGCACATTTTCATAATCCCTAACATAACCCCTAGCATAGCGCAACGCTACATCTTTACTGGTTACTATACCATCAAACTGTCTATCAATCCAAACATAGTACCCTTTAGACTGTTTAGCCTTCCTTGCTTCTATATCTTCAGGCGCAATAGGCTTAAAAACATCCTCAGTTTCAACCAACAACGTCTCGTTTATTAGCGTATGTATATCCATTATACCTTACCCAACTCAAAGTGACAATAATCACGCATCCGCCAATCGCCGCCCCAAACCAACCCTATAGATTTAGCCAATGCACCTAAACGCTGGTAATCTGCACCCTTCCAAGTTGCTTTGTCGCCCTTAAGCACCACAACATCAAAAGCTGTACCTTTAAAATGTCTAGAATTTTTAGTCTTAGTGACTATCTTACCGGGGGTCGTCCTGCCTTGGGCATACAACTTTGTCTGCTCTTCTGGTGAACGGTACCCGCAAGTAATTTTAAAATCTATATTTTCTTTTTTAGCCAGTTCCTGCAACATTTGTATCTTCTCCACAAGCTCTGGCTTAAGTCCAGCTAGCTTGTCCTGCACTACAACAGGCTTAACCTCCTGCTTAACAGAAGCAGTAGCAATTGGTTGAGGCGCAGGCTTAGCACTTACATCAACCGGATGGGTAATGGCTGACGCCGCTATCAACCCAGCTGCAGCTGCCTGCTTCCAGTTCATTTCATCCAACTGGTTTTCAACTATTACATGCTCTAGTATGCTAGTAAATTCATCCATCAATAATCTCTTACAAGACCTTTATTCCACTGTCGAGCAGCCCAACGCTCGCGCTGTATCTTTAAATACTCCAACACCGTCTTCTTTTCTGGTATTTCGGGAAAATATCTATGTACCATCGTTTCCGTATTATCACCAAACAGCCTCAGAAGTCGTTGGGCTACCCTAATAGGTTGCCTACGTATTTGATCCTTCAGTTCTTCAAGCGTATGTTCTGGAAAATGTTGTTCGTACTTCTCTTGAAGCTCAAGGTACTCAACTGTATGCCCAACGACCCCTGAAAAGCTGTCCATATATCACCTAACGTTTAATTGATCCAACTTATTTTATTAACGCAACAGCAATTGCCACCAACATCGCTATTACTGCTGCCACGGCTACCTTATTAACCTTACTTTTCTTTTTCTTAGCCATGCTTACTCCTTCCTATGTTACAAAAGGTTAGAACTTGTAAACAACCTTTGCTTCAATGCTCTTGTCGTCAATAAAGGAACCGCCAACAATAACATTCACGTTATCTGTAACCTTTGTATCAACGCCCAAAAGAACTGAATTCAAATGCGAGTTTACCGAGTCTTTAGAATTGACACCGATGCCAAGCCCAGCTATGTTGCCCCCGTAAGTATTCTCAATCTCTAAATTAACATTAGAATACTTGTACCCAACCATAGGCGTAACGGACTTAACGTACTTTTCAATCGGTATTTCGCGACTAAGCATCAATACTACATCATACTGGGTATAGGAAAGATCCGTACCATAATCAACTGGAATCCCACCAAACAACCCAGGCGCCAAAGTTGTAGATCCATCCATAGATGCATCAAACGCCAACCTTCTAACATCATAACTTAACTTTACTTTCTCTACTTCCAATAACTCACCCTTAGCACCAAAAGCATACGTAAAAGCACTATCTTCCGCGCTTGTAATATCAATCAAAGATGTCGAACCGCTAATCCATGGCGAGGACAACGATCCTACTAAGTTCTGATCCATTTCAACCCAAGTTGTACCAAATTGTACGTAGGGCGTTATGTTCTTATTGAGTTTGTAACCAACATCAGCCAACATTTGATTGGTCTTAAAGTTGTCAATAGTTGATGTAGCATTCACCGATATAGGACCAACACCACCGCCGAGACCAATTTCACCGTCTATATCTTTCGATGAATAGACGTAATCCAAACCAACTTCAACCTTGCCATTTATGTATTTCTCTGTAAAGGACGGAGCCGCAACATCCTCAGCTACAGCCACCGATCCAACTACCAAAAACATTGCTACTAATAACGCTAACAACTTCCTCATCCTGTTTCCTCCTTTGTTTGTTATACCAACGTTAACCTACTTTGCTTTCCTCAATAAAAGAAATCTTTACCGTCTTCTAAACTTCCTCCACACTTCCCACAACGAAATTCAACGTGTTCTGAACCAAAATTATCCTTATCATCTACTTCCCACTCTGCATTTTTCCTATCAAAAAACAAAGTGTACACCACTTCTTCCTTCTCTTCGTGTTTAACAGTTGTCGTACGTAAGTCCACTTTGCAATGCGGACAAACCTCTTTCATGCTTAAAACCTTCTGTTTCCTAACCTTTTCCATCTCCACAGCAGTGGCTTTCCTAGTCTGTACATCTTTATCAGAGACAGGTTTAAAAACATCCTTCTCATTAATGCCTACTTTAACCGTCTCCGTTATTATACCCCTTAAATCATCCATCTCGGTGCTCCAAAGATTTCAAATCAACCCAATCTACACTATCACACATCCATACATACCCACTATCTTCTATAATATCCCCAACAGACATCGATGTATGTGCAAGCCCTTTACTACGTATAAGGTCACGCGCCTCCCCATGAGGTGACCAACGCTCTCCTTGCAACTCTCCATATAGGTAGTCACGTATATCATATTCTGCCTCTGGATGTGCTACAGAACCAAGCAAAACGTGCATCTTTTCTAAGTTATTTGGGTCTGGCAACATGCCCCTTTCCTGCAACCATTCATATCCCATCAACATATCTCGTGCGAATTCAGGCTTAAAATACCATACCTTAACAAACCCAACTGGGAACTTATCATTAAGGCTCTTGTACGGCGTACCACGATCTGGGTGTTGCTCAGCTCTAGCCACAACATCTAAATTAGACGCTGGACGGAAGATTTCTTTTTCCACTAACAGTGTCTCATTCATCATATCTGTAAAGTTATCCATTACATTCCGTAGCTATATTTTTTAATGTCGCGCTTTAAAGTTTCGATTGTATATCTGCCATTTGCAACATCCCTTATAACCTCAGTTGCAAAAAAAGACGTACTACCAACCCACATTGCAACCTCCTCTGCCGTTACTGGCGTAGCCAATGTCTTCTCATATTCTGCATCAGCCACTCGCTTTCTCTGTGGAATCTCTGCCTTAGATGCTGGCTTAAAAATTTCCTTTTCAACTAACAACGTCTCGCTTATAATCGCCGTAAAGTTATCCACGCTAATCCTCTATTTTAAGCAAGGAGTTCCGCAACGCAACTAAATGATCTTTATCTATAGCCCTAACATCAGTACCATAACCAAAGTTCTTTATGCGATACCTTTGAGCCAAGGAATCTATATTTCCTTCCGTTTTACCAGAGGCATCATAGTATTCATCCGCTTCTTCATCATATTTATAAGTACCAATTTTACCGTCTATCCACATATCTGCCTGATCCTCACACAAAGCATAAAGGGTTACTTCTGGCAAACCTTTAATATATTCAGCATGCTTCTCTGCCCTAACCTTATCCCTTTCCGATTTGTCAGTATCAGAGGCAGGCTTAAAAATCTCCTTCTCCACAAGCATGTTGCCTAAAACTCCCTCAAAGTCGCTCACTTAGCCTCCTCTGAGACTGCCAATGGTTGCACCTCAGGCGACACCTTCAAAGCGCCCTCCATCTCCTTCTGTATCTTAGACATATATGGTATAATCTTAAGAGCCGACGTTTCCCTAGCCAGTATAGCATTAAGCAACGATGTAAACATCAAACAAAGGCGCGGATTCTCCCTATATTTGGCAAACATAATAAATCCGTCTACCATTGCTGGGTTAAACAATGCCTCTGAACTTAAGTTATCTCCAAAATAAGAAAACAAATCATTTGTAATTATATGAGCCACAAACGGCTTATGCCACTTAGCCTTTTTTATTTCTGTATTATTGCAAACGTTGCACGCCCACATACCATTAACACGCGTAAGTACATGTACAGTTGTTTTACCGCACTTAGGGCAAGTAAGCCCACTACCACGACGAACATCGGCAGAAGACAACATAGGAATATTAGAATCGCCCATTACTGGCATCGGGTGCACTGACTTCCAAAGTTCTACTATTTCTGCCTTAGTGTAAATCATACCCCACTCCTATCTCTAATCGCCATTTCTGTTGGCATCTTCTTTATTGCTACATCACTCGCCGGTATAATTATATCACAAACTGGGTCATTTTCCTCAAAAACCTCATCTATTAGGTTTTCTCTAGCCTCTTCTTCATCGTGTCCTCTTATAACTCGTATACTATACCATTTAGAACCAAGCTTTTCGTCTTTCTCAGCTTCACGTTGCTTTACATCCTCGGGCGTAGCTGGCTTAAAAATGTTGCCCTCTTCGATCACCTTGCCATCCTCCGCACGCTCTGCACTAAACCCACCACTCAACCAATCCTCTTCCGCGCGCACCTCAGACGGAGTTAAAGCACCACCCTGACCCCAGTTTTCATAAGAATACCGGTTAATAGCTTTATCAATAGCTTCATCCTCAGTTTCAGCGTACTCGGTACCTATTGCCCTGTTGTTGCGATAAACTACATATTCTTTCTCTTTAGACGCCTTCTCCGCTTGGCGTTGTGCAACGTCTTTATCAGAGGCAGGCTTGAAAACATCAGATTCTAACACGTGTATTAGTAAACCTTTCATACGCCATCGCCTCGCAAAGCTTCACGTTCGTTCAGCGGCAAACTACTTATATCAATAGAAATACCGTCTTTAACCTCACCAAAAGGAGTAGGCGCCTCATTAGAAGCAGGTAACGACGCCCGCATCTTAGAAGCCACCGCCAACTCTAGCAACATCTTTGCTTGGGTATTAATAGACCCATTAAAATACTTGCCAAGGTCTAAGAGGAACCCTGGGCTCTGTACCATGGAAGCTTGCGCCTGCTGAATGCTTAACTCGCGCTCTTCTGCCCTCAATGCTACCAACTCTGCTTTTAAATCAGAAGTATCGTCTGAACTGTTTTTAATCCGAACCTCTAAGTCTGTTATCTGTAAACTAAGAGCCTCAAGACGCAACAAACGATCACGCATAACACCACTTTTAGTAGACTCGTCTACCATATTCATAATCATTTGTTCTATCCTAGCCAACGTTACGGACTTAGTTTGGGTATTGGCTAACATATTCTCAGCCGTTAACTTTAAACTAAATGCAAAATCCTTTTGTAAATCGTTAGCCATTAGTCACCCTGTTTGGCCAATCACTCTGGCTTGTTGAATCTACTACATATGCAAAGTTCTCAAACATACTTGACAAATCATCCCCATTATCATCTACAACTCTAGTAATTGGCTTGTCTACGCTGTTATAAGCCTTATCAAAAATATCTTGCAAGCTAGTAATAGGAAGTTTTTTCTTTTGCATAAAATAAACAATCATATAGGCTTTACCGCCAAACTCAAATACCCTGCCCCTAACCCAATCACCAATATCGTGTGGGGGAATATTGCCATTGTTTAAATCATCAACATGCCTAGCACCAACGGTTCTAGATTTTATAAAAGCGCCCGTAGACGGATTATACCACCACACTAACAAAGCGTTATTGGGATCGTGAGCTGCCCTCATAAACCCGGATGGATCTGGATGATCTTTCCAAGCCTCGCCCAAGTATTTAATCGCTTCATCCTTCTTGCAATCGAAAAACTTTGGACAAGGGTCTGATCCGTCCACCAAAGATTTTCCTATAAGCAAGCCGTTAGCAAGACCAACCATGTAGGGCTCCGTACCCTTAACAACCGTAGGCTCCGTAGTCTGGATCTTTAGCAAATCATCAAAGTCCTTTTTAATAGCCTCTATATCTTGCGCTAAGCTCATTATTTTCCTTTTGACTCGCCTAACTTGTTTTCAGCCCTAAGCCACGCACCTACTGCATCCATATCAAAACTAGTATCTATAGCAGCATTGATGTAGTCTTCAATTTCCTCAGGCTCACATTCCTGTGGAGAAAACCCACCACTCCAAGACTTAAAATCAGCCAATACCTTATCTTTAACATCTTGACTAAGAGCCTCACTTACTTCGGATCCTCCTCCGATGGCCGCCTTTACTGCTTCCTTATCTGTAGGGTCAACCTCTACATCGTTTATTTTAACACTTGCTTCCCTGTCTCTATCTGGGTCAGACGCATTTACATAAATTTCCGATCCTTGAAACGTCAAATCAAGAACTACTGTTTGAGGCGATTTTCCGATAGTAGTACCGCCAGTAATCCTTTTACCCAGTTTAGCTAACGTCTTTTCAAGGTCACTAATAAGTTGTTCCTGATCGTCTGTTTGAGCATACCTAGAGTATTTGGACTCGTGAACCACATCTTCTGATATCTGTTTGACAAAATCTTCTAAATTGCCCATCATTTCTCCTCAACCAAATGCAGGTTTTTCTCTATTAAATCTTGTCCTAACTCATCTACAATATAACTTATATTTATTTTAGAGACGTCGCTAACTTGGTTAAATATATTGTTTGCAACATCCCCAGACAAAACGTGTTGCTCAAAATCCCCAGTATAAATAAGCACATAGTTTTTGTCAGTATTATCATCCCTAACAAGCCTGCCTCTAACCATACCATTCTTGTATCTATATTCATCATATCTTTCAAACTGGTCATGGTTAACAGAACCTACCTTATAGTCTAGCTCATCATCCAATAGATTGTACCAAAAGACGCCTAAAACGTTGCCATAATGAGCCTTGTAAATGGCTTTAGAAACAACCTGCTGACCGCGCCTCTCAGTCAAATCAACCACGCCTCTAACACACTCTATAAGCCCCTTAAGCATCCGCTTTGCCTTGCCTCGATTTAATGGCTGCATTGGCTCTATCTATCTCATGCTGAATTGTTCTTCTGTTCTCATACCCCGTAGGATCTTGGATGCCCATCTTCAGGTAAAGGTCGCGCACGTGTTGCGTCGCATCCTGTATATTCATAGCTGAATAATCCACACCCTCTTTAATAACAGGAGCCACAAACCTCTTCAGCACAGACTCCTTCGGTACTTCCTTGTCTTCTTCCTTCTCCTCTGACTTTGGCTCAGCCTCAACCCCAGTAACTAATTGCTTATCTTTGTCTACTGGCTCACCCTCCTCAGACGGCTTACTTTCTTTATTGCCCATCTTATCCTCAACCTCAGCAGTACCTTGTGCGTAAAGGTCTGTCTCTTCTGGAGAAAGCGTCATAAGTAAGTGTATAAACTCCCCAGCATGAACTATCTCCTCCTCAGCAACTTCCTTCATAACCTTTTTGGTAAGCTCGTCATCAGTTGAATCATGTATCTGCATGTAAAGTTGTACCGCCTCATACTCTGCGGCTACCGCAAAACGAACAGCTCTAAGGAGCTCGTCACCCTGCAACTTCTTATCTGAATTGTTACCAGCAAATGGGGTGCCAAAAGCAGCCTCATTTGCCTTAGACTCACCAACTTTAGTACCATCCCAAAACGACTTCTCACGTTCTACTTCAAATTTTTTACCGCATTTCTCGCAAGTATATGTAGTCTTCTTGCCATCATCAGAAGTAAAAGATCTACACCTGCATTGTGTCGTATACTGGTGCTTACAACGCGGACAACGTACCTCATTTATAACAGACTCAGTCAGGTCAGAAACATCATTGCCTTCTTCATCTATTATATAGTCTATATTGCCATCGTATATGTCACTAACCTGTAAGTATATATTACGAACCTCTTCGGGGGTAGGATTCCTTGCAGCCGCTATTGCTCCATATATAATTAAGTATGTCTCACCGTTGTATTCAAACACCCTGCCTCTAGTTACATCACTTTTGCTAGAGATATCAGCAAACCCCTGATCATCGTGAGACTTTGACTTATAAGACCCAACTATTTTATTTGAAGCACTATCGTAGTACCAAACATATTTAACGTTGTTAGGGTTATGTCCCGCCATAATAAGCAAGCGCGGATCTATGTCTATCGCCTCTTTAACAAACCTCTTTAAGGGCGGTTGATTTACGTGCTCTTTTATATACCCAAATAGCCGTTCTACTTCGTTCATTATATCTTTCCTTTATTTGCTACAGGGCTGCACCCAGTAATCATCGTATATGCCCTAATCAGATCGCCATCTGTATCATAAAGACCTCTATGCACATTGGCATTGCCTATTAAGTTAGAAATAGTATCAAACCCGTAGTTTATAACATCCATTGAAATTGTATCCATAACTTCAGTGCCAGCAACGACAACGCAAGCCGACTCTTTGGCAGTAGTATAATCAACCATATCAGCTAACAACGTCTTCTTTAGGTTATCTTGTAAAGCCTGCGACAACTGTTCATCCTTGCCTAAGTCTACCCTAGTAACGCCCAAAACTGCTAGCCCTGGAGTAGTAAGAACTGTTTTATAGTCTTCCCTATCAAAGGTTGTATATCCAGATTCCTGCTTAGATAAGTAATTAAACATCTGGAACAAACCTGTTATAGTATCATTTATAGAAGGCCAAAACTTAGTTGGTGGAATGCCTCTATAAAGCTTCTCTATCTTAGCGTTATCTATCAAAATAACAGGCCCTATCAATCCTTGATCTGCTATGTCAAACATATCTTCTTGAACTTTTTTGTTGTTCACTTGTATTGTAGCCGACTTAAGCTCCCCATCCGTAGGTAACGCCGCAATAACTATTACGTCTTTTGCAGGATTTACATGCTTCAAATAATCCAAATACTTTGTAGCAATCGATATAAGCACGGGACACGATCCTGCACCTGTACCACCACCAAACCCAACACATATAATTATCTTATCAACATTACCAAAAACTTGGCGCATCTTATCAAACACTTGTTGTGAAGATTCCTGTGCAGCCCTAGCGCCTTTCTCCATCGACTTGCCAGATCCCTCAAGATGCCCTATCCTAAGCTTTTGCTCTGCAGGCATCTCCAACGGGTTCAAATCAGACAATGATGTATTCACTGCTATAGACTTCTGATAACCTAAATCAAAGAACGACTTAGCTATCCGACACCCCGCTTGCCCCGATCCTATAACGCCAAAGTCTAGCGAACCTTCGTAAGTATTTATAAGACCTAAAGCAGACGTCACCTCGTCCTCTGGTACCTGAAAGTTCTCTAAAGGTATTTCTGGTATATTTATCATTTGCATCCTCCATCCGACAGTTTTAACTCTTTTATCCCAAACCTATCTTTAATACCCTGATCGACAGATTCTAACAAGTCAGACAAATCTTCCCCATCTTGATTTATTATATATACAATCGGTGTTTTAACTTTCATGGACGCCTTATCAACCAAATCTAAAAGCTGAGTAGGAGTAAACCGATCCATAAACCCTATATAAATCATCAAGAAAAGTTTGCCTTTATATTCAGCAACGCGACCCCTAATCCATTTAGATTTATAGGATATGTCTTTAAATGTTTCTGTATGGTGGGTGTCTTTGGGGTTAGTAGAGCTCCTAAACTCACCTGTAATTAAGGAATACCACCATATACACCTTACATTATCCGCCTTGTGAGACAGCCCCAACAAAAACTTCGGATCTATATCCAAAGCTTCAACCGTCTCGCTTATATGTTTAGACATTTGTTCTACTTCGTTCATTGATCCTCTAAATTTTCTGTGTCTAGGTCTAAAATTAACTTATTTGGTCCAAAAACTTTACCTATCTCACTAGGTTGACCAGTAAGGGTTACATTATAATATACACCAGCGTGGGACCAATTACTAGAATCAGTCTCTACAAACTCTACGTTGGTTACCTTAACGCCTTTAGCTCCTTCTGCTTTAATCTCAGCAGATAAATCCTTGGCAATTAAATCAACATCATCTATTAAATCATAAACCTCATCATCATCTACAATATTCCACTTCTTCTTCAAGTAGGTAGTTATTAAATAATCAACAGCAACTGCCCACTCCCCAGTTACAGAAATGATGCGTTCGTTTAGACTGCTTTGCACTGAATTTACAAAATTCTCAAATGCTTTACTCATTATGCACCTTACTTAATATCAAACTCTACAAACAAACCTTTAGCATATTCTTCTGGAGTCTCACCAGAATCTTCAGCCTGTGAAATCAACTCAAGCAAAACTTGGTAGTCTGGTTGATCCTTCCACCCTGCTTGACTATCATAAAACATATCGTAAAAGAAATCTATATCTGGATCTTCGCGCATATTTTGAGCTTCTTGCCAAGCAAATGCCTGTCTCAACTTCTGCATCATGTCTGGAGTCAACTTATATTTGTCCATCAATTCTTTATGTCTGGCTTTAATTTCTTTCTCACTCGGTGCCTTAAAAACCCTTGCCTCAGTTATAGGGGCAACCTGATTTTTAAATTTGTTCCATAACCCCTCACCTTCAGTTGTAGCAAAGTTACCTTGTATAGTAATAGGAGTATCCGACTGATCTTGTAACTTATTAAGTAAAAGCAACCCATAACCTTGACGCCGATATTCTGGATTAACCTGCACCATCTTTACTGAAGTTTCCCCTTGATACACTGAATAATCCACATACCCTATCTTTTTACCTGATTTATCATAAGCAACGATATATCCGTGGTATTCCTTGCCCAAAGCATCGCCGCCAGTTTCAAAGGTTACTCCAGACTCCATTGCCTCTGTAGTCCTACGCAGGACGTGCTTCTGAGCCGGTTGCACGCCTTCTACTAGTATATCACCTAAAAGTTTGGTCATATTCATCTTTAGCTAACCTTTACACCGTGCTTCTGCAACTTCCTAACCATTATTTTGTACAAGTCATCTAAAAGACCACCATACTCAGCCAAGGTTGTCGCCGCACCTTTGTCTTTACTTCTCAACACGGAATTGTACCCAGTAGGCGGAATTGGATGCGTACTTATATAACCGTTAGCCCTCACAAAGTAATCTTTAAAGTTCCAATCTTTCCATCCATAAATCAACCTAAACTTGGTAGACTTATGTTTCTTCATTATATCACTAGTTAGATCTTTAACAGTTTCCCTATCAGCAGTTGATGTACTCAAGCCGTTATCAAGCGCCATTATCTTCTTATACTGTGGTAACGCAGTTATTTGTTCATACGTGTAGGGTATAGAAGCGTAATACGCTACCTTCTTAGCTTTCTCTGCTGCCCTCTCTGCGGCATAAACCGCCGCCTGTTGCCTGCTCCTATCCAAACAATCTGCATCACTAGCCGGTTTGAAGATGTTAGCTTCATTTATACCCAAAGCTTGCTTTAACGTCTTAGGTACTTGGTTCCACTCTTCTTCGGAAAAGGCAAAAATTTCTGTGGCAATAAATCCGCCGTGCGCTTTTGCTAAAGCCTCATCGCCCGCTTCCATCTTTTGAAACGATTCCGAATCCGGCAAATCACCATTCTCAATATAGTAATTGTGTAGCTCTTCCGCATTCGACACAGCTCTATAGAAAACGTACCCAGGATGCTCTTCCAGGTCGCTCATAAACCTATCGCCCATAAACCTATCAACCCACTGCATCTTTTTAGTTTCCTCGCGTTGCTTTATATCCTCATCGGAAGCAGGTTGGAAGATATCTCTTTCAGACACAATAGACTCATTAGACGCAGGATCGTATATCAACGTACCTTTTTCAATGGCTTGCAGGATGTTAGTATCCTCAATTGCGCTAGTTTCACTATCATCCATATAGCTAAATATCCACCACTCATCAGCAACTGGATCATAACTAACACGCTTGCTAGACCTAAACATCCCATCACTAAGAAGTATATCAATATCTATAGCTGTCTCACCACTAGCCAACTGTTTCAACTGATCTAAGGACGTTACCTTAATTAGCTTGCGCGGATTTAACGCATAACGTTGTGCAACTTCCTTATCAGAAATAGGCTTAAAAATATCTCTAGCTTCTATAAGACCCTGCAACTTTAAGTCATCAATAATAAATTTAGGACTAAAACCGTGTAAGGCGCTCTCAGCATCTCCAGCATCATTATATTCACCCAAATCCCAAACCGCCAAAAGCTTACCTGTTTCCTTATTAGACACTACCTCAATAGCATGCCATATATATTCTAGATGAGGAGAAGGCTGGATGCCTGGCACTGCACCATAGGCAAACACAGTATCAAAGCGCAACCGTTCGTCTTCTGGGTAAATACCGTCCCATAGGCGTATGTATGGGGGTTGCATTGCTTTTACATAATCATCTCTTGTTTCAAACTTACTTATATCCAATTTCTTAAACCTAGAAACCTGCCTCGCATACACTTCTTCTTTTGTAACTGGCTTAAAGATTTCCGCTTCAGACAATTGCTTGGGCCATACATACGCATAGTAATCAGATTTATAATCAGTTTGTGGATACCATACTAGTAAATCATAATCTTTATAACTAGCAGAGTAAAAGGTATTCACATTGTTGCCCCATTTAAAATCACCCAATTCCTTAACGTTTTCCAACCTCTTAAAATTCTGTTCGCTTCCTATAACAACATGTCCAACCTGCTTTGGCGTATGTTGCACTATAAATGTTTTCAGCGGGCAATCAGCAAACGAAAGGATTTTAGGTTTTAACCGCTTCTTAGACCAATCCGCATACACATCCTTCATATCTGCATACAACTTAATACCTGCACGTTGCTTAATATCTTCTGTAGTTGCAGGTTTAAAAATGTCTTCTTCGTTTATTTTTAATGTTTCAGCTATAAGCGTATGCATATATCTAATGTTTCCTTACTGCATTCTCTAACGTATAAGCAGCTTCTAATATCTCTGCCGTTATATCCTCAATAGCTCTTGGCAAATCCCCATAAGAAAGAATATCGTCAGTACCCCTATCAATAAACCCCAAAATGCGACCAGTAGGATCTACATCCGGCATAAGCCCGCGCGCCTCTAAAAGATCTACTTGGTGTGGAAAGGTACTAAACAACCTGCCATAATCCCATTTAGGGTCAGGGTTTGTTGCATCCCTGTTTGCAACATCCTCAGGCGTAGCAGGCTTAAAGACGTCATCCTCAATAATCGCAGACTCGCCTAAATATTCATCAGCAGTAATATTGCCTTCCATGTAGTTTATTTTCCTGCGCAACAGTTCCACCAAAACATCTACTTCATCGCCATCCAAAGGTTCACTAGATCCACCCTTAAATTTTTGTATAATATCTCTAAGCGCTACATTCCAAGCGTATTTATCTGGGTTGTTGCTAATTTTACGCCTTTGCTTTACGTCCTCTCTGGAAGCGGGCTTAAAGATGTCCTCTTCATCTAACCTTACTGACTCATCAAAGTTATAGCGCATGCGACTCATTTCGGGTGAAATTATTATTCCAACATTTGTATTGGTGTCGTGCCACCCTGTTTGAGGAGTAACTTTTATACCAGAAAACTCCTGCACAATTTTAGCAATTAACCCCTGCGTTTTGGTTGTTGTCTCGCTATGGTAGAAGTAAATGCCAAAGTAGGTTGGTCTTATTTTTACAGACGAAATCGCAATGCCATGTTCTGATATTATATTAATAAGCTTAACAATAGAACTATGAGACGGAAAAGCGCCCCTTAATGCATCTGTGTAAGCTTTATCCTTTGTAAACTTTTTAGTAATAACTGCGGGGTACTTAACATTATTAACCTTAGCAAACTCGTAGGCGCGGGTGTTAATCTCATCTGAAGATGCTGCCTTAAAGATGTCAGCTTCATCTAAGTTGACTGTAATAGTTTCCGCTATTGCCGTATGTATATCCATCAATCTTTAGTCCTAAGTACTAGAGTCTGCAAGCGAACGGAAGCGTTAGGTATATACCTTAAGATTAAATCCTCCGCCTTCTCACCATGCCCATATTTAACAACAACGGTATTGGCGATTATTTCAATAACGTCAACGTCGCATGCTTTGAGTAAGTTGGCAACCGTTCTAATGTTTACGTCACCAACTACAGATACAAAAGTACACTTTTGAATACCTTCGCATATGTTATCAAACAAATCGTCAAATTTGGACATTGTTTTCTCTCTGTTTCTGTTCCCTTAACAAGTCGTAACCTTCAAACCCGACTACATAATCAATACCTTTTTGGGAAGCCGTCTCTACCTTGCTCTTCAAATCATGCAATTGATCAATAGGTAACTTTTTATAAACTATCAAGAAGTTTAGGTTGTCCTTCCTAATAAGCCTACCCCTTATCCAATTTTCGTCTTTGTGTTCTTGGTACGTCTTAAAGGAGCCAACATCCGCATGACCTGTTGCCGTCTCAGAGTAATCTAAAAGCCTACTGTCAGTAGAATAAAACCAAACACCTAAAGTTAACTCAGAAAAGTGAGCCACCTCCCAAGCATTTGGCAGGATTATTTCCTGTTCGTTTACCGCACCTTGTATATGTTTAATTAGTTCTTCCATATTTCATACCCAGATGTATCTACTATAAAATCAAACCTACAAATCCCAGAAACTTCCAAAACTTTGTCCACTATCTCTTTGATCGTATCATCTCTGTCTAAGTGCTTCGGAATGTCATCACAGTATATAACCAAACAGTATTTAAACTTACCCCACTTAAATATCCTACCCCTTATCATACCATCATTGTTATACAAAAAAGTCTTTGGAAGCTTATCCTTATCAAACTCATCAGAGGCCGAAGCGGAATAATCAACATCCTTATCACCAAGTAAGTAATTAAAAATTCCTACTCTATATTTATCAGAATGAGCCAACACCATTGCGTTCTCAAACCAACGCACCTTAGAAAGATCTATTTGGTGTTCATTACCTGCTTGTTTATCAGTCATTTTATATACTTAAAAACCTTTATCTAAATGTAGTTACGTCTTGAACGTCACCAGACGCACGTGCATAATCACGTATGGCATCAGCAATACCAAGGTAAACGTCTTTTGTTTTACCTGGTTTGGTTTCAACATCTATATTCATAATATCTTCAGTGTCTTCAATTGATACAGTAACTGTTATTGTTTTACCAATTAGTTCAAGTGCTTTAACTTTACGTTTTTCCACATCATCAGCAGACGCGGGCTTAAAAACATCAGCTTCACTTACGGATTCATCCGCTGCCTTCCAAAAATAAGCACAGGTTCTAATGCAAATTTCCCTAATCTTAATGGTAAATACTAACAACTTAAAAGTTTTAAGTGTAGCAGTATAAAAGTTATAAGTATACCCAGAACCAATCATACTTTTCAGAAACTTTACATTTTCTAAGTCTTCTAGTAAGTCGCCGTTATACTCCCAGTCCATCATATGTGCAACTTTCGATGGCATATTGGCAATTTGAAACTGCTGAATTGCCTCAGCAGGGGAAGCTCCGTCATCATCAGTATCGGGCGCACTTACCCATTCAACAGTAGGTCTCTTGTAATCTTTATAGTTGCTTTTAAGTTGGTTATACAACACAACTGCCTGCCGTTGTTTAAGATCCTCAGGCGTAATGGGCTGAAATATACCCTTCTCAACCAACAACGTCTCATTTATTAGCGTATGTATATCCATTTTAAAAAGCGTGCTCTTTGGCGTTGATATCCACTACATGGTAGGAACGGATGGGTGCAATAGACTCTATTTGATCCTGCACCAACTCCTCCATAGTTACCTCGTCTACATCATCAATATCTACGACTACTTCAATGTATATCTCAAATGTTTTAGGCACTGTCGTCTGCTCCTTGGACGGTAGTCGTTGTTCTATCCCACCTAGACGGCCAAACATACGCCCCTATCACACTTTTAGGTCTACCTGTAACATTTACACTGTAAATTAATGCAGTTTTACCCATAATACGAGCCGAGTAAAACATCGACACTGATGATAGTGCCTTATAGGGATTCGATGAACATCTTGTCCTAAAAGTCTTTACCAACTTTTTATTAGGAATAACATCAAATTGATCATTAGATAATATAACGTCGTCTACGAAATCAGGGAACGCATTCTGCAGGAAATTTTTAATATCCGCACCTGCCCATTGCAGTACAGCACCTTTTTTGCTCAAAGTTTGCGCCTGTTGCATCCTTGCAGACAATGCTATTAAAGTGCGGTCATCAATATCTGACTTAGATGCGGACTTAAAAATATCCTCTGATTCGTTAGCTTTCTTAGGCCAAATGTAGGCATGATAATATATATTTCTTACAGCATTGCCTATATTACGATAATCTACAACATATAATAATGCATCTATATTTTTATATCGTCCAGAATAAATATAAGCTATACGGTGATTATCAAAAGCATTGAATTGTTTTATCAGTTTAGAGCGATTAAATTTATTAAATTCATCAAATGATAAATCTATATACCCCGCCGATCTCGGTACACGGTTTGCTATAAAACTTTCTTCATCGTTATCTAACATTCTTAAGTTATACGTAGCACGATCGTAGGAACTTATTTGTTTCAATTCGTCCGCAATTTTTAAATCTAATGCCTCAGACGAACGTTTTGATATATCCGAATCAGATGCTGGTTTAAAAATATCCTCAGCCTCGTTTACTGGTTGCCCTAATACTTGGATTAATGTTCTTGCCATATCAAAGTCATATTTTTCTAAGAAGAAATCCTGTATAACACCAAACTTTGGATGGTTAAGTATAGACCTAATATCCCTATTACGCCGTGCTTTGGTCCAAGACAAATCGGACCAAAAGTCGCAAAGCCAGTCGTTTATGTTATTATACGCCGGGTCAATCTGACCTATTTCAACTATTTCTAATAAGTCGTCAACCTTTACCAATCCTAAATCTTCACTATTGCCAACGGATACTTCGTCGCGTTGCTTAATTTCTTTGTCAGACGCCGGCTTGAAGATGTCGTCTTCATTTACTTGTAAAGTTGCACCTATAGCCGTATGTATATTCATTATACCTTAGCCTTAAGCATGTCTTGAGCCACCTTACCAATCTTCTCTGCACACTGGAGGCACAGAACAGACGAACCATAAGAACCACGACTACTTGGTATATAAAATACCTTCTCACCTTTTAAAACTGCCCTTTCACATGTTCCGCAATAAGTTTTCCTATACAAGGTACTTATTAAAATTTTAGGATCAACCTCCCTACCTAAATCAAACTCTGCAAGAAACGGTTTTACATCATTCATTGATCTTCCTAATAGAGTAAATCCTAACTTTTCAAGGTATAAATTAGGAATCTCTTTACTAACAATAAATATTTTCCTATCCCCATAACCTGGGTTATCTCGCATATAAATTGCATTGCCAGCATTAAACTCTGTCCGTAATTCTGATAATAGTGGTAGACCTCGTTTTGATGTATAAACACCGCGACCAACCTTCCCTGCACGGTTTAATCGATTTATAATGGATCGAAGATCATCAACCATATAATCATTAGAATTGAGGTCTATAACCTCCAAAAACATTGGAAAATCTTCTTTTGCTACACCAAGCTTTGTAAGCAAATTGATAAACTCTTGACGATTTTTAGCTTGCACTACAGCCATTCTATCTTGTATATCCTTCTTGGAGGCAGGTTTGAAGATATCCTTCTCTACCAACAATGCTTCATCTACTTTAATGGTTTCCTTTATTAAGGTGTTAAAGCTAAGCATTGACCACCTCTTTGAGCACCGGTATTGACAATACATCCATATATATTGCCATCTCCGGCGGGCGCGCCTGGGCGTACAACTCGTTATAAAAAATTGCGTCTAAATCTATATTAAGCGCGTTTGGATCCATATGGTCTATTGTCCAAACGTCATATGTATATGCTTGCTTAAACGCTTCTATATTGGTAAACTTAAATGGAACCACTATTTTATAAAATCCGTCAAACTCCGCTCCAACTGGATCTGGCGTATTAGACAGGTAAAAGAACACCGCATGCGTCAACGCTGGGTTTCCAATAATTTCCTCAACTGTAGTAAAACTATCCAAAACCTTAATAGCGATGGTAGCCAAGATGTATTTATCGCGCTCATCCCAGAGCCTATCTCCGACCGCTAGCTTGCGCTTAACCTCGTTAAATTCCATCTCCTCTATCTCACCGACGTCTTGGCGCCATTGCTCCAAGCCCTCAACTGAAGTATACCTCTGCACAAACTCATCATAGGAAAGGTCTTGTATTTGCTTAGATAACGAAAGTAAGACGCTTGGTAATGGCTCACTAGAAACGTGGATAAGGTACACAACATCCAACATGTCCGGAAATTCAGCCTCTTTTAAAGCGTCTACTAATAAATTATTCATAATAAGTATTATTTCCTATATACATGCAGGGCAATTATCTACTGCTAACTTCTTCTTGTATAACAGTCTGTATCTATGGTAGAATGTTTTTACTGATTTAGTTAATTTTTTACTATTACAATTAGAACAAGCCACGTGTAAGTTGCTTCTAACATTATCACCACGACCGTACAATGATTTCTTATGATCTACTGTATCATCGCCAAAAGCTATTGGCTTAAAGCATAACTCACAAGTCAACGTGCCATACTTCTTAATATTTTCTTCATAAACTTGTTGTATTAATTGTCTGCCTTCTGAGGTATTCTTGAGTTCTAGGCGTTTATTCCTAATATAATTATATTTAAGTTTCCTCCTAAATTTCTTATTTGCAATGCGCCTAGCTTCTTGTTGCGTAGATAACATATACTCTCCATATAGAATGTCAGGATTACTTTTCAAAGAAAAGTAAATTGAGTTGCCTGTTTGAGTTATCATATTTTATTAAAATATGTAACCTACTAGATACTGTCATATAAAAGACGTTTCTCAATTTATTCTTCCCGTGAAAAGGGAAGGTGAGGGCGGCGGGTGGGGACGTTGGGAAAGAATTGTTACAATAAACCTTTTTGCTTCCTAAACTTATTTAATTTTTTCCTAATTAACCTACTTACACTTACTCGCATAAAATTGTTGTTTTTGGATTTAGTTAACATTAAAGCCAATTTGTAATAGTTATATCCATAAAAGTATTTAAAATATAATAACACATCTCTATCAGCGTTTATATCCTTAACCTTTTGCTCCGTCATATGTGGGGGTACATATGCAGATGTATCGTTACCCTCGCCATATCTTTCATAACTTCTGTGTCTATAATACTTGTTAAGCGCTGTGTATATGTATGATCGCATAGATATGGATACGTTCTTTACCCGGTCAAGATCCTTTGTCCTAGTCATAAACATCATAACGCCCAAATAGGCACACTGGTTAGCATCATCTAAGTCAGACTCAGTTATCTTTACGCAGTAGTGGTTGGAATCGTTCCACCTAGCTATCGTCTTATAAATAAAGTACTTGTACCGATCAATTAATTCAGAAATACAGGTAGGATCTTGGGTAAAGCGGTAAGCTTTTACTAAGTCTATGTCAGGTACATTTTTAAAACAGTCCCCGTTGTCGGTATACATTTGTTGGAATAGGCTTCCTTTAGCCTTCTTGGTATCTTCTTTAAACGACTAAATATTGATAAATAGTTTGGTAGCAACTACCCAATACATATCATAAATATTAAGGATCGCCAATATAACCTCTTAACGACCAAATTTTATATGCCCCAAATATTTATAATGTTTCTTTTTTCTAATATCCGCTACCGTATCCCTACGTACATTGATATAGTCCCGTTCATCCTTAGACAGAGGACAAAACTTAAATTCCCTGCGCCACGGATGATCTTTAGCCGGCTTCATTTGCTAACTCCCTTTTACCCAATTTCCTGATTATATGTATATCATGGCTTACTTTACGTATCTGACGCCAAGTAATAGGCATGTATTCGTATCCATAAAAGTTCGCTTCCTCCACTATAGCATCTAAATTGTGCCTATAATAAGACTCCGTGCTCCTGTCAAACCGCCATCCTCTAGGACGCGGTTTACCCATCCACAACAACGTTGTTGTAGTTTCTTGGAGGCAACGCAACTCCCTTGGCGTAAACTTTGATGCCCAAATAATCCGCCTCTCTACTATATCTTTATCAGATGCTGGCTTGAAAATACTATCCACCATTATCCCTCCTGCGTATATGTAATCTTAATACCCATAAGCTCAGCCATCCACGATACATCAGAGGATACCGTAAATGTAATAACATTACCTTCCCCAACATGGGAGGGCAACGCAACGCTTTCCATGCCGAAGGGGTTATCAGCAAACGGTGCACAAGGTATACGTACGTCTACGTTGCTTATTTTCATCTGTTTATACCACACTCTTTGCATCTATCCCAAAGCAAACTACTGCAAGTGCCTGGATCTTTGGCAAATTTGCCTTTTTGATCGCGCCATCTGTTATTAGGGTTTGCAATTACATTATCCATATGTATGTCTACATCTAACTTACCTAAATAGGAGCAATACCCGTTGGCTTGCTTTGGAAGATCCTTATTAATAGACCAGAAGGGACACTGTCCTATAACTTTAAATTTTCCGTCCTTTGTACGTTGTAAACGTTTATAGCAATAGTAATCATTCTTAGGGATCAAAGACTTTCCTTTAACCCTAGCTATTCGGTATACCTTCTTAAGGGTAACGCTATCCAATTTTTCATCAAATATTTGGGACTTGCAAACATTACAAACAAGTACGCGAGCCGCAACTGTAACTTTTACCTTACCCCAAACATTGTAAGTTTCCTTAACGGGTTTGATGCTGGATTTAACCATTGCATTACATTTAGGACAATATTTCTTCATCACATTCTCCTATATACATATAACATATGTATACTACGATGTTCCACGTGGAACATGCCTTTAAAACAAATTGCCTTGACTATCTATCATACACTCTTTCCCACAATATTTGCACTTGGCATAAGTCTGAAAGTGCAACGGATCTGTTGCTTTGGTATGAGGAGGTTCTCCAGCTACGTGCCAACCTAAATGTTTGCAAAACCACTTACCCCTAGCAAAGAGGACAACTAGTTCAAATACAACCATCAAACCTATAAGCAAACATATATCCAATACTTCCATATTAATCTCCATATCGACCGTTGTTAAAAATTACAGTTACATCAACGAAACCGCCATACTTATTCATTATTAAATCTTTAATACCTTGATCATATTGAAGTTTCCTCGCGTTTTCTTCAGAAAGCCCTATAACTCGTATGTCCATAGACCACCGCATTTTAGATCGCCTTTCCTCTACATCTTTATTGGTTACCGGTTTAAAGATATCTGCCATGCTCAATCTAGCCTACTACCTGGTGCCAAATATATGTTATTTGCAACAATAGACGCACGTTGGTTAGGCGATCGATTCGACCAGAACCACTGAACTCCCACCTTTATTAGAGTAATTACTGTAAACAAACACAAAGCTGTAGTTGCAACAAACAACACTGTTATTACAAATAATATTACATTCATCAATATTTCATACATACTATCCTCCTATATTTGATCTTTTACCACAACGCCTAAACGCCTTAACAGACATTCATAACATATATTGTATTGTTTATCTAACTTGTAAGGACCAAGTTGCTTCTGGTAAAATTCCTTAAGGCTGTTGTCGTTGCATCTCATAATAACCTGCATCCCAGTTGCTGTGTGGGTTGTATCTTTATATGCTAATTCGCCCGTCGTTGTACCAAGATGGCGGTACGTCATGTTCTTTCCACAAACGTCGCAATAAACATCATCCGCGCCCGCTTTAGGTTCGTCGCCAGCTACTATTGGAGAAGGAATAACGCCAGTACCGTGACAAACGGAGCAGGGGTTCCAAGAGGTAGTTCCCGGCGTTCCTGCCCACTTATTGCCTCCACATTTAGGACACACATCATTAACGTCTAAATATAAAAGAGAAACACGCTCAGCTTCTAATAGGGCAACCATAGCATCTATAGCTCGGTTGAAGCCTACACGGTTGCCAATCTCCCAACCGTTACCCTCGTTTAATTCTAACTCCTTCTCCCTTGCAGGCATCTTTGCCTTTAAATATTCAATTATTTGAGTTATGCGACAATCTGTACAAGATTCCTTTTTATCACACGGGCGACCTTCGGGGCAAAATTCCATCTCAAGTATTGCCCGCAATTTGTTACGCATTATCCTTGTCCTTTCTGACCTTGCGGTCGGTATGTGGAAGTTCTATTTCAATAACTATTTTATCGTATATCTTTTTCTTTAATTGGGTGCGAATTATCTTCCAGCCACCTAAATTAAACATTATTTCTAATGGGGAGTCTGTATTAACGAGATGCCTACGTATCTTCCTTGCCTGTGTCATTTTATTTCCTTCCTCGACTGGCTCATTTGGTGTCCGACCTTTCTAATGTAATATCACTCTCAACCTCGTTGCCCCAAACATCCCAACCTTCGGTCTTTTTGCGGGCGAATAGTTCTATTCTTGGGATGTCACCAACCAATTCAACAATCCTTCTTCTTACTTCTTCTGGCTTTCTGCTGTGAACAGTTCTTTCAGCCTCAACGAGTTGCTTGATATTTCGTGTTTTCTTTAGGTGCATAGGCTTCCCACGCAAGCCAAGAAGAACTTGCTCAACGCTTTTCATTGTCCAACAGCCAACATTAAAACAAGTCGAACCTGTGTGATATTTCTTAACCCAATAAAATGCAACGGTGCAATATCTAAAACCCCATGCTTCCATTAACTTTAATGCGTCTGGGATATGCTGGTCAGTCGTCCACATAAAAAGCAAAGCATTGTCGTCGGCTATCTTATTTATAGGCAAATCAATTAGTTTATCTGTCTTTGTTAAAGTGTATTCATCGGAAGTCTTGCGGATGTCCCTTCCACCATCCTGATAAACTCCACCTCCCCCGAAGTCCCACGGCGGGTCGGCATATATAATCTGGTATTTCTTCATTCATCTCCTTTTTGGAGCAGGGGCGAGGGCTCGAACCTCGCGACTCGCTGTCTTGTTTAACGCGTGCGTATGTTCCCGTTACACCACACCTGCTCATCGGTCTATTTCTGTTCCAATTTCTGTGTGATATGCTCAACTATAGCTTTGGCTATTTCATCTGAAACTGGATTATGGTCGTATCCTGACCTATGTAAACTCAAATGAACATTTATAACTGCCGATATGTTTCCTTTATCTTCCCGCACCAATTCAGCGAGCTGGACGAGGGCTTCACTTACTGCTTTTTCTCTTACTTCTTTATCAAAAGGGAACCCGCATATCATACAAGTTCTACCTATGTATTTTTCAGGGGCAAATTCAGTAGGCAAATTGATTAAGGGATTCAAAATCTCCCTTACACTCTTATGGGTGGGCATATTATGATACACTTTCCGCAAATGCTATTGCCATTCGCTTACAATCTTCCTCTGTTTTGGCAGTAAATCCTACGGGCAACACCCTATTTTCCTCGGGATGTTCTTTAAGGTATTCGTCTGTCCAGCCCGAAGTCGCACAACAATCCCCCTCTTTAACAACATCACCGATTTGAAAACCAAATATCGCCCTGTGCGACCAGCCATACCATTTCCCGTCTTTAAGACTTTTACCGATAGAGCAGGTATTGTGGTTATCTTGTGCTTTTTCAGGCATTATTTCCCTGTCGCAAACTAATCTCTTAAAATCATCTATTGAACCAATGTATCCTCCGTCAGAAGCATAAAAAGAAACCATTATTGTGGGCTTATCGCTACAACCGCTAATTTCTTCAACTCTAACTTCAAACCTCTTTAAAACTTTTGTTTCCATCTATCTTCCCTCCTCTGTCAGGTTCATATTATTTAAGAGCCTCCTTCAAATTTGGTATAGCGTCCAAAATATCTTCTATCGTTGCTGTCCACTTGTGAATAACTTTCCCTCCACCCCACGGCTTCGGGCCTGCAACCCTAAAACAATCAATAGAGATACACGGGCCTTCAACACCGCTGATGACTTCTATTTCAATTTCCTGATGAATGTCTACCTTATTCATCCCTTCCCCTCCAATTTCTGTGCGATATGCTCAATACGTATTAAATAGTTATGAATTGATTGTGCGAGAAATCTCATATAACCTTCTTCCATATCTCCGTGAGTGTTCCACCAGTTATTATTTGCACACCATAAAACCTTGTTTAATTTATCAACAGTTATCTCCCTGGCACTCTTATGGGTGGGCATTGATTTACTTTCTTTTTATGTTCCGAGCAAAATCAAGAATTTTATGATGACTTTCTTCTTTCTCGTGAATTTCCTCATAAAGTTTTTTAATGGGCGAATTATCTTCTATTTTTGCCTTACCCTTTAATACTATTAAATCTTCAGGAAAAACTTTTATTTCTTGGACATAAAATAAGCACCCTTTTACTTCTACTTCTTCACCAACTTTCCATTCGACTAATTCACCCTTAACATTTCTCATGTCAATTTCTTCTTTATTCCAAATATGTCCTGAACCTGTATCCATATTTCACTCTCCTTTTTGCAGGGGTTATTTTTTAATCCTCTTTCCAGTTATGTAATCTTGAATTCCAGTAAACCGCTATCCAGTCAAGAATACATAAATAAATGAAGAATACAGTTATACCCATCATCCCAAAGGCTCCTATCTTAAAATCAATATTCCAATGCTTGGCTAATAGTTCTAAAAATCCAAATCCTATCAAAAATAAACTTGTTCTCATCTTCCCTCCTCTGTCAGGTTCATATTATTTGGTGTCTTGTATTCCTAAATTATACAAAAAATTACAGATAGAATTGATTGCTTTGTCCTTAACAAATATCGCCTGTCTTGCCATACCTAACTCGTCATCCGAAAACTCAATCCTCGGCTTTCTTGCTTGGCATAATTCATCGTATAGTTCCTTGAGGTGCTTATCCATTATTATTACCTTCTTCTTCCCTGCCATTATTTCTCCTTTGGGGTTATAACATCGGTTCTGTTGTATTATTTATTCTTCTTTGGGCGATTTCAAAGTAGTTTTTATCTATTTCTATGCCGATAAAGTTTCTGCCGAGTTCTTTACAGGCGACACCCACTGTTCCGCTACCGCAATAGGGGTCTAATATGTTTTTCGCAGAAGGAAAGCATTGTATTAAATCAGTAGCCATTACCTTCGGAAAACTCCTTTTGTGTTCTTTACCTGTCCCTTCAGCTGTCCACTTAAATAAATCGTGGGCGTTTATAGCGTTGAATAGTTTAGTATCAGGCGACTTCGCAAGCCAATAAACTCTTTCGGTCATCGGATAAAATCTTATCTTGTCAAAATTTTGCGACCCATTGAACCACACCAACTCTTGTTTAATAACCCATTCAGTTTCTAATAACCACTCATACGGAGATAATTGCCTTCCGTCTTTTATCCTATTTTTATGGTTATAAAGTAAACTGCCCGCATCTTTAACTACTCGATATATCTCTGACAAAACTCTAATTTGCTGTTGCTTATACATAGGCTCAGGCATATCATCGTGATAGGGCTGATGCCTATACGCCCCTGTGTGGTGATTACTGCCAAGATTATATGGTGGACTTGTCAGCACAAGGTCTATTGACTTGTCTGGTATCTTCTTCATCTCAACAAGGCAGTCACCAAGTATCAGTTTAATATCGCTCATCTCACTCCCCCTTTTTCAAAGCGACGGTTGCGATATCCAATATCTCTTGTCTTTTTACTCCATAATCTTCAAGGGTAATATGGCTTATGCGGCCTAATGGTTGTGCCAAAGCATATTCTATCTTCTCCAACGCCTGCCTCAATCGTCCTATCTCGGCTTCTTTCTCTGACATAAGTTTCGCTACCTGTTCAAATAATGCTCGCTTATTTTGTCCCCCTATTTCGCCCTCAAACGCAGGAAAATAATTTACAATTAAATCCCATAATTCTTTATTGCCCGTTACCTCCGCCCCCGCATCGCTCTGGGGTGGGGCTTGACCTGTGCCGTCGCATTTAGGACACTTACCATCAACCCATATATTCCCGTTAAAAAACTCACAACCCTTTTACCATTACATTGAAGGCATATTTTTTCAGGTTCAGGGCAATATACCTTTTCAGGGGCGGGAATATGACCCAATAAAGCAATGCTCAAATGAGAAACAAGTGCTTTATTCATATTCTTATCTTTGGAATATATTGACACTATAAGTTTTATTGCACCTTCAAGCGTTTCCTCCGTCATCATCGGTCGCTCTGAGAGGGAGTTGTCGAGGTAGGCAGAAGCAAACTCCAAAAGGGTTTTGTGTGCCAACGCTCTATCTAAATTCGCATACGCTACTTTATCATTGCTTAATACCCTCACCGCTTCCTCAATCTCTTTCCTGTCGAACTTGGTGGGTGTCATCTCACTCTCCTTTTTTTTGGGGGAGGGGGGCTTAAACAACTGAGGGCCTAATTTCATTTACCACCCATATAGTGTCTTCTCCAAAGTATTCTTTTCTTTCTCCTCGATTACAGCGATTACAAAATCTAAACTCCCTATCACTTACAAATAATTGTTGCCAATCGTGTCCGATAGATAAACAAATACTTAAATTGGGTTCATCTCCTATCGGACTTAACTTCATCTCACTTCTCCTCTCTGTGGGTAGCGGTGCTACTCTACTGTTGTTTATCAACACCCGACAAAGGCATAAAGGACAAACAACATCCAAAACCATGCCCAATGAATCTTCCTCCAGGCACAACACACAAGTACCGCAGAAATAAATATCCAATCGCCTGTGTTAATCATCGCGTTGTCCTCCTCGTCTTTTGTTGCTACCGCGCTTAACAAACCGCCCAGTCAGAGCCGCGTCTGCGCTAATTATTGTGTCCTGCTTCCACTTAGGCCACGTCTTAACTTGGTCGGCATCATCTATAACTCTATTGTAAAACAATATAGGTTCAATTACTTTTTCCATCAAGTCAGATACTAGGTACTCCCTCATCTTTTTATAAACACAACGATCAACCGGGGTATAGCTAAACTTGTAATACAAATCTATTATGCGTTCCACCTTTCGCCTTATTGCATCTGGTTTGGAAACTAAACCTTTTTGCTTTATACGCATGTATCACCTACCTCCTTATGTTAAGTTTCTGCCTTTTAATCTCGTTTGTGTTAGTTTCCTCAAACCACCACTTATCAACAGATTCTGGCAACGTGCCTCCTCTTTCTTCAAACTCGTGCAAGACATCGTAAATTTCTTTGGGCGGTAACGCATTAACTTTATCTGCCATTCTACCTCCACCTTCCTCTTGGTTGTTATCTGGTATCTAACTTAAAATCAGGACACTTCCTTCGGTCGCTATCATAATAATCACACCTCAATTCCCCTTGTCCAGCACTTATCCTTCCGCATACTTTGCCTAACACATCAAGTTCGTGAATACATCTTTTCTTTCTTCCACGCTCTAATGCAGCTCTCCATTGCTTATCAGTTATTTTCATATATTTATGTTCTCCGCTTATTACTCTTTGCTAACTCCATTTTATAAATGTGGGCTTCTATTGCAAAATTATCCCTTCTATCTGCAAAAAGCGGAATGGAAAACCCCTTCACCATTAGATGGGCATAAAACTTAACTTGCCCATAAGTTAGCCTACCTAAGCCCTGTCTTTTAAACCGCCTAAGGCATTTTTGACACATTCGTGTTACCCTCTCTTATCAATTAGTAAGACTTAACAATGCGCTTTTCTAGTTTCTTGCTAATCGTTTCAACAGAACCTTCTGACGTCTCTATGATATCCCTGTAGTTCATTTCAAGCTCTCCGTCGTTGCCCTCTTCTCCGTCTTCAAACAAGCTAGGATCAAATTCAGGGTGATCTGACTCAAACAGTTCCTTTGCTACGTCAATAGCATCTTGGATGTTATCAAATACAACGTCCTCTACTAGAGGCAACTTCGTCTTTCCTATCCAATAATCTCCGAATGTGCTTTGTACTATCGCATAGTGCCAAATTGGTTTTGCCATGTATTGTCCTCTCATCGTTCTTACTATGATGATTTGTCGTCTTTTTCCTCAAAGACCTTAACTTCAACCTCAAAAATGCAATTATCAAAATGATCTGGCAGAATGGTCTTAATTTCCGTACTACCAATAAACGCAAGCTCCCCGTCAATCTCTAGCTTCCCACGCAACTTAGCTTTATAAACTGGTATTTTTGACACCTCAACCTCCATTATACATTATACCACATTAACTACAAATCTGTCAAGTGTATTTAAGACCTAGCATCGCACCTCGGCGAACACCTAGGACAAGGACAACTGATGCTGTGAACACACGGAGTGCCGTCGTGCTTGACTCCAGTACCGAGGCATTCTGGACACTGATCGTGCATGCAAGGAATCCAACCCTCATCGCCTACACCCATATTACGGTAAACGTCCCTTAAGTGCTGTTCCTGCCTACGATGCAAATCTGCCTCATATTCTTTCTTATCCATGTGTTCTCCTATAAAAGTATTAACTCGCCGTCTGGATGGAACTTCTTGAATTTCTTTATCGTATCCTCTGTACCACCTGTTCTATCCGGCGCTACTACTGCAATTAACATATTTGAATCTTTGGCTATATCCGTGTTGCGTATAAACCCAGCCGCCTTACCGTGTTTGTCCCAGTCTGCTCGATGTATTATAATAGGAATGTCAAGGCAAGTGGCGCAATCCTCTGCAAACTTGTCTGCTCCTTTAGGGCAACCGCCAGAGCAAAGTTTGTCGCCCTTTTCATATTGCTTCTCTATTTCTTGGCGCACCAACTGAAAGTCTGATTCCCTATCACGCCTTCTGCTTCCTACAACGCCTATTATTTTCATTTTTAACCTTTGACTTTTTGTGTTCTTTGTCCCATATCCTACCAGCAAGTTTGAGAAAGTACTTCTTAGTACTACTTATATCAAGTACCATACTCAAAATACAACAGTACCTATGCATCTTATCAGAATCCTTAGTTACATTGCTCAAATTACTCTTAACCTCATTGTCTACTATATTATCAAAAAATTTGCTCTTGTTAGCCATCATTTCACCCAAGACATAACAAAGGAACTCTCTATTAAAGTCAATACAAGGGATATAAACAAAGCAGTGTACTTATCAGCCATCGTATCTTCTGCCACCTTTGCCTTTATAGCCCACGCATACACCAAGAACGCTTGCAGTATCCACCAAGCCAACCATATTCCTATCCATCCCCACCACTTCATTTACAACCTCCTACACGTTTAAGAAGACGTACATCTGGTTTTATATATCCCAACTCCATCCTAATCAAAGTAGACGGATCTATACCTAACTGGTCTGCTCGTTCCCTTATAGATATACTACGTAAAATTCTTCTCTTGCGGTACTTGCCTCCAGTTTTAATCCATTCTTTCATAATGCCGGGAACCTTGCCAATTCCATTACAACGAGGACACGGCAAAGTCATCGGAACAAGACAAACGCCTCTGCCGCAACCAAACCCAAATATTACCTTCTTGCCTTTACAATCTGGACACTTCATTTTTGATCCTCAGACGTACCAGGCTCCGACGTTGATAATTTCTCCCTTATACTGCCAACTATCTTACCTACACATTCGCCGCATATATCAAAGTAATCAACAGTTTGCCAATCCGTAGCAAAGAGTCCAATTCTTCTCTTTTCTTCTACTTTAATATAAAGACCTTTTTTACCAAGTTTCGCCGTTTCGATCCAATCCAATTCCTTGCCACAAAAATCACAAAGCGTCTTCGTACTCATTATATCCTCAATTCTTTGTTAAATCTTTGTAAGTCATTGCACCTTTCTATGTAAATTGGAGTAGCAAAGCCTTTCACACTTGCACGGTTGCATTGTAACCAGAACCAGAGTTTGGGTGGATTTAAGCGCTAACTTATTACCACTTGGCTCCTTGATTATCTGGTATTAGTACGCCTCGGCGGATAACCGATACTTACTGATCATTAGGGCGTCAAGTTCCCCAGCATCTGTCCAGTGGTATCAACCAAGTCCCTACTTTGCGTCTCTCTTCCGCCATACTCCAAGAAATCGATAAGGCGACTGGCAGAACGGCTTACTTTTTATCTGCAAAAATTAACAACCTAGCTCTCGCTACAGTCGCCAAAGAACAACAATTGCCTTGTATCTGACATACCGCTTATTGTAAGACCGACTCCGTTGCCTATATTAAGTATGGTCTTTTCTGGTACAACAGACACACCAGCAAACATCCCCATTCTATTTACTAAGTTTAACACAGGTTGAATCTTCACTGTTGCTTGTATATACAAAATCAATGTTTAATATTTTAGCTATTTTACTTACAAATTCCTGCTCATTAGAACAATAAATTATTTCGTCCTTATACGTAAACCTGTACTCATTTACAACATGATCTAAGCAGGTAATTACTAAGTTCTTCCGTGCCTTGTTTATGTAATCATCCCTGCACATGGTATACTCAAGCAATGATACATCAAGCAGTGCACGCCTGAATTTACCTTGGTACGTATTCTCAACATTCGCCTCAAATAGGTTTTGAGTAATGTTATGGGGTATGTGCTCATTACTCATGAACCCACTACCATGCCTAGTTTGGCAAAACCTGTTGTTATCGCAAAAAAGGACATTCCTGTAATCATCGCCCCAGACCCATTTAGCAGCCAACGCGAAGCCGCCGATTCCGCTAAACAAGTCGACGTGTCTCACTTGTCCAAACACCCTCTTACAATCAAAATTGCCCTGCGTTTAGCTATTTGATAGACCTTTACAGCAAAGTCGCTTTCTTCTTGTGTCTTTGAATCACTCATAAACTTCTTTTTGCCCATCTCTTTCCTTAGCCTTTTACATGCCAAAGCAACAAAGTTCCTCTTCGCTTGAATAAGACAATCCTCACATTCCATTACTTTCTCCGCTGTATCCTCAGTGAGTTAATTGATGTGCTACACGGTATAGGTTGTTAAAAAACGACGCTACCCCTATCAATAACAACCCAACCACCCATCCAGCAACAAAGTGGCTAATATATTCCCGCGAGTCCGTACAATTACACATCTTATACGACAGCCACGCCCCTAACAACATAAACAACACTATTACAACAAACAAACCTAAAAACACAAGAAATGTAACCACAATTCCTCCTATACAAACCATTTGTAATATTCATGTCGATCACCAAACTCTATCAATTTAAAAGGCAACTTTGCCTTTTCCCTGTGCCAAAGCCAAAGCAACCTACCAACTCTGCCATTGCCATCCTCAAACGGGTGTATTTTCTCAAACTCAACATGAGCACGTTGTATCTCATAGTCACCACACAAACTACCGTAGTTCATCTTAATTCGTTCACACGTACCGCACCAAACAAGCCAGTCCTCAACAAGAGCTTCAACCAACCAAAATTCTGGACAAACTCTATTACCAACCCTAACATTTACATCCCTAAAGCGCCCAGCAATATCTGGACGTAAGTCCTGCATAAGGCGCCGATGTACCTCCAAAAGTACACCATTTGTAAGAGCTTCCTTGCGCCTAAGGTAGTTCCAAGCATCTACAGAGTATTTAATCTGATTAGAACTAGATATACCCTCTATTAGGTTGGAATTTATTATAAAGTTTACAAGATCTTTATGTTTCACTTGGCGTATATACCTTTCAACATATTTTCTTTGGTTTTTCTAGTATTTTCCTTGGGCTCTAATACCGCCCCAAATAATTCGGTAGCCACATTACTTAACACTAAAGTCAATAACTTTGTCAAACCCCTCTTCTTCCGTAGGCATTTCGTACTTTGCTTCAAACTTGTCCCAAACATCTTCCCAATGCTCCCTAGTATTACTATCATGTGGGTTGGACATACGCCTGTTTACAGCCTCTTCCTTAGGTAGGCGCGGTAGTACAATAGCCGTAACAGTATAACCCTTTGCCTTAGCTTCGGAAATGTACTTCTGTCTGTACTGTTTAGATACATTAACTTCATCTACTACTATATCACAACCTAACTCCAAAAACTCCTTAAACATAAAAACCGCCGTTTTGACAATAGCAGGCTCGTAGACTGGATTAAAGATGTACCGCCCAGCGCCTATACCGTACCGAAATGAATCGCGAGAGAGGATTACGTATCGCCCAGACAAAACTTTGGTTAAAGTCGACTTACCGCATCCAATGTTACCAATTAAAATTACAACTTCAGGCATTTGCACCCTCCGTAAACAAAGTTATACCACCATCTACTTCATTACCCCAAACATCCCAACCCTCGCGTTTTTGCCTAGCAAACATCTCCAAGCGTGGGTTCTCTGAAATACTTTCAATCAACTGATAGCTCTCCTCTGGTTTACGTGAATGTACTTTAGGTACAGGCGCAAATATAACATTTGGCTTGTATCTAGACAGGTTAAACTGACATTTATCCTTATACCCAAATAGCAAATGTTGCGTTCTATGAATAAAATAGTTACCACATCCAGATGGTTTAACCCAAGTTATAGGAGCCAAGTATTTAAATCCCCAAGCCTCCATAACATCAAAAGCTACGCGCAAGTGGGAATTGGTAGTCCAAAGCCACAAATGGCAACCAACACTTGCTAAATCACCCACTGGCAACTTCTTAATTTCCTCGTTAGTCATTAACGAGTAACACACTTGAGCTGGCTTAAAGTTCCTTGTCTTATACAAACCAGTCATCTTTGTATGCCAAGGCGGATCGACCAAAATGGTTTTATATTTTTGGTTGGACACTTGGTTTAACAATGCCTTTGTTGGTAAGGTATACAAGCATCTTGGCAATTGCCTCTATCAGTTTTGGGGATTTAAATGAATCTGATGTTTTAGTTCCCTTAATAACATAATATCCATCGTACTTTCGTATTTGAGCATACACAGGCGGTACAAACTCCAACAGATCATCAGTAGACGGCGCATCACAAACCTTAATAGCATCTCCTATCAACGGCGGGTATGTTAAAAAGGGTCCGTCATTACCATACGCCACCCACCAACACCCAGCGTTAAGGAATCGCCACCCTAATTGATGCAATTGCTTAGATAAATCAAAACATAGATAATTAGACATTAATTCCTCGACCTTGTTGTTATAACTCTCCGTAGAGTACTAAATTATCAACCACAAGCCAACGTGTAACCCCTTGAGCAATACAACAAAGCATTAACTCATTGAGTTGTACACCTTCCGACTTTGCAAAGTCGGATAAATCACAAACCCAAATAAGCTTAGCCATCAGTCGTCTTTCCTATCCATTATCAACCGCAAATATCCATATCTATCTTTTATGACCTTATATCCCCTTTTACCGATCCTCCTAATTACAGCATCCTCTTTCATTAAGTCAAAGACATTTATCTTCTCAGTTCTATCCAAAACAACTATTTTACCGTAGTTAATCCTTTCCACCCGCCCACCCTTTTTGTTTTAATAGAACACCCTGACACTTCTTGCACAATTTAGGGTGTACTAGTTTGTAGTTAAAATATGCAGCATTGTACTGAATCAACTTTACTCCCGACATACCGCAAAGAGACTTTGCTCTTGAAAGAAAGGTGTATCTACTAGCATCAACATAGTGCCTAACCTTACTTTTGCGTTGACCAACTTCAATCAACTCAAGCATTTCAACCCCCTTTGATTACGGCTAGCGGATGCAAGGTTTCTACAATCTCAACCAAATCTTCTTGGTTCTTCATTACTTCATCAATGTCTTTATACGCACCCGTTGCTTCATCAAGATTATCAACATCGCAAAGTCCGTGTATTATGCCTTGATCGTCAAGTATCTTCTGCTCGGTAGCCAAGTCAAGTTTCTTACATGCCTCGTTCCTTCCCATCTTTCTACCTGCTCCGTGTGAACAAGACTCGAAACTGTCTTTGTTTCCTCTACCCTTGACTATATAGGACCTACTTCCTTGTGAGCCAGGGATTATTCCCATCGTACCTTCCCTTGCCAACGTGGCACCTTTGCGATGGACAATAACGTTCTTACCGAAGTGATTCTCCCATTGGGCGTAGTTGTGGGCTATGTTAATGAACGAATTCCTTGTATCTTGTAACCCATTGAAATTTTGGTAAAACAAATTTTCGTGCACAAGAATTTGTATAATTCTATCCATCATCAGCTTCCTATTTGCCAAAGCAAAGTCCACGCAATACCTCATCTCTGTCATATAGTCCTTCGCTTCTTGGCTCTCAATAGGCAGGAACGCCAATGAATCTTTTGGATTTGTTGGCAAATAAGTGTTTGAATGCCACCTCTTGTTAAGATTATAAGCCAGCAAGTTATAGTGTTCAGCAACCTTAAAGCCGAGATTACGTGAACCTGAATGAATCATTATCCATATGTTGTTATTGGTATCTTTCTGTATCTCGATAAAGTGGTTGCCTCCACCAAGAGTGCCGAGTTGGCGCAACGCTGACTTGTATTCTTTAATAACTACTCCGTCCTTTATGCCAGTCAAACCGCCATATTCTGGCATAAATGATTCAGGTTGGTCTTCCTTGTGATGTTCAAACCCGACAGGAATAACCTCTCGTATTTTGCCCACTATCCTTTCCAAGGTACCCTTATCGAGTTGATCGACTTTTAATGAGGTCTTTACAGCACACATACCACAACCTATATCAACTCCGACGGCGTTAGGTATAACAACTCCTTCGGTTGCCAAAACTCCGCCAATAGGCATTCCATACCCTGTATGACAATCAGGCATAATAGCTACGTGATGAAAGGCAAAAGGCAGGCACGCAAGGCGTACTATTTGGCTCCTTGCCGATTCCTCTATACCATAAACGAATTCCAAATCTCCATTTGGATATTCAAAATGATCTTCCCACTCTATCCACAGTTTAACTGGAACTTTAAGTGTGCTTACATTAAAAACACCTTTCATCTCGTCATCTCCTTGTTATACAACCATTATACCACACAGAATATAAGTTTGTCAAGTATATTACTTAATTACTAAAGGGAGCTCATCAGTGTCTACCAACCGTACCCCCTTAGTCTCCCATTTATCTTTAAGGGCGTTCCATCCAGCATTGTTTAACAGTTGGATAGCATCTTTTATTACAAAGACAGTGTAGTTCTTCCTTGCTAGTTCCATAACAGCAAAGTCAACGCAAACATCGCCAGCTACACCATATACAACTATAGTGTTGGGCTTGAGCAAGTTTACTACATCCCACGTATGCGGATTGCCGTCAAAGACATTGAACTTGTCTTTGTATATAATTATATTCCTTGCCTTAAGCAAGTTTGGTTTGTTGATATCCTTATCCGACCAGTTAACTATATAATAACTCTCCCTTTTTTGTTTCTGAGGGGCAGTTGCATCAACAAACTCGCTGTTCTCTGACCCAGCTAAGCAGTGAGCTGGGAAGGTAGTTTTCCAATCTGGACTAGACGATATCTCAGATGAGTTCGACATGTGGTAATCTGCAGTATTAACAACATCTATATTGTGCTTTTTGGCAAAATCCGTAAGCTTCTTCAAGTTCGGTATCAACAACTCTGCACCTTTTATATACAAGGCACCATACGGCAACATAAAGTCTATCTGGGTATCTACATTCCAAAAAATAGTACGCATCTCGCCATCTCCTTTATTTGTTAAACCATCCCAAGTAACACATCAGATACTGCATTCATTATATTCTCAGAGATCAAATCTAACTTACCGTCATCCTTGCCGCAGTGCTCTGCATGGAAAATATCTTCAATCAAAGTACTCCTGTGCTTTCCAGTAAGCAACAGTATGTTCGGTACTCCATAATCAGCCAAGACATAACTATCACTAAACGGCACTCCTTGATACATTGTCGTATGCGGTGGCATAACAAAACTGCAATCGCCGTACATCTCATAAAAGATCTTATTGCCTAAACCAACTACATCTACATTGATAGCCTCCTTTGGTTTTGGATAGTTTTCTAAGTAGTACCGGCAACCCTGACCTCCACACTCCTCACCATCTGTAAATACTAATTCTACGTTATCGTGCACAGCGCGTTGCAACCTTAGTAAGGTAACAACACCAGTACTATTATCATTAAAACCATACGAGTTTGGATAAACATCATGATGAGCCATAAGCGTTAACTTGTTCTTCTGGTCTTTAGCAGGGATTATAATGTTTGTAAGCTTAGTCGATGTATGAAATGACCGACTCGATGGACTGACGGTTTGTATTTTGTAGTCTCTAGTAATGCAGGACAGAATTTTCTTAATCCGCCTCTGCTTACTTAAAGCACTTATTTTTAAAATATAGTCCCTGTTTGTCATTTCAACCCTAAAAAGTCCCTCTTTTTCTTTATATACTTACGCAACCTCGGCTCAGACCAACCGCCCATATCAGTACAGTTATCTGCTACATCACACAACTTTATTAGCCAAGCCTCTGAATCGCGCACCGGACACTTGCCAGTAACTGGCTCCTTTGTCACCTGCATTACTAAGTCCAACACCCTACTACCAAACTGCCTAGCTACAGAGCGTTTGGGAAATTCTGTATCCTCAAGCACGTCGTGCAAGCATCCAGCAATTTGCACATACAAAGGAGCATCAACCAATTCAAGCAAGTGTTGCACGTTTTCTAGATGAACAATATAATCCCTACCGTCATCCCTCTTCTGACCATGATGCCAAAACCTTGCTAAGTCAAGAGCCATCGCTACTCTGGCGTTCATCTGTAATTCCTCTCATTGTACAGTTGTCGTAACACGCGTTAATTGCAACCTATGCTAAACCATTAACCATCCTGCCAAGATTCCTGCATAACACTACATTCAACTTTGCCACCAAGGAGCTTCTCTAAGGCATCTTGCACGTTCTTCTTAAAGGCACCGTACGTTTCGTTATCCTTCATCTGCTCCATGCCTTTTCCTATATAAACTCCATCACTATCATACCCCATATGGTAGGTTAACCCAACTTTTTCACATATATCATCTATTATATCATAAAGTTCAAAGGTATCCGCATCGTACTCCATACCACAGCTCTTACACATCGCCTTATATTGATCCTCTCCGTCAATAAAAGCTCCGTAAATGCAAAAACTAGTAGTGCTTGAATTGCTAACAAACCCTATACGCGTTTTCATTACTCTATACCTCCCTCTACAATCTCCTTAAAATCCTCAAGCGTTTCTGGATTATGATAGGTAACGTCCGCAGCAAATATGTGTACCTTGCTAGGAAGTTTACTCCTATCAATAGACAGTTCCTCCTCACCAACTGCTACAACGTCGTAAAAGTCGATAGACCGCACCACACCGGGGTTGGCTTTGATGTAATCGTAGATCTCTTTGGTCATATCCACAAAATAATACCCATCGTCACTTGTTTGCTCGGGAATCATTTTAATAGACTTAAAGTTATTGGGGTTTACACTGCTAAATGGTACCTTACTACCTACAATGATATAACTACTTGACGAACTGTTTGATACAAAGCCTTGTCTAATCTTCATTAGTGACCCTCCCTGTATATTTTGTTACCTGTTATCCCTATTTTATCAAGAAAACTTATAAGTTCCTTGTATCCGCTTCCTCCGTAGGCATTAAAGCTTACGTAGTTCTCTTCATTTGTAAAGTACGTTCCACTATCATCATACAATTCTTTGTTATCAGCAAGCCTTGTATACAAAGCCTCTAGCTCATCAAGTTGTTTCTTGCTCAAATAAGATTTATGAATAACAAAACTACTAGAACTGCTATTCGATACAAACCCTATACGTATTTTCATTGTCCCTCCTGATCGTTATCCTAGGTGTACTCTACGAGCACCAAATGCGTCTTCTATTACACCAAAGAACGCATAAGGTATGGAATTGTCCCTAGTACTATTTATAAGAAACATGCCTTCGTGATACTCCAACCCAGCACCCCATCCGTCATTCAGTTCTGCTATATCCGCCTTGGTTGCCCTCCTCGGTTCTTGAAACACGCTTGAGAACCTAGTACGAGGACGTATCAACCCAAGTATCTTCATGCATTTTAACATCTTAACAAGGCATTTCTTTACCTCGCCCATCTCTGTAACCTTAAAGTGATCCGAGTATACATTGCACACGAAACTACTGCTTGAACTATTTGATACAAAACCCTGCCTAGTTTTCATGATCCTCCTCAATTAATCGTTGTATATTAACAATCTGTGCGGTACAGTAGTCCTGTATTTTGTATTCAAAAGCCCTACAATAGATTGTAGAACGCTACCCATATCACTATCGTCATTCCACATCACAGTCCAACCGCTTATCGTATAATCACTAAATTCATTTGTGCCAACACGATAACCGTAGTATTCTAAAACCTGTTGTACTGAATTGCTGCAATCAAAGATATCTGGCAACTCTCTTTTTAAAAGTTCTTCCACCTCTGCCCTCGGCTTACGTATCTCTAGTACAAAGGAGGCGCTAGATGAATTACTTACAAACCCTGACCTTGTCTTCACCTTTAATATCCTCCTCTACTGATAAGTCAAATGCCTGGCACTGCCTACAATTCTTGCAATTCCGCGCCCTGAACTTTACAGTTTCCTTGTTATACCATACGCCCTTTACAAAATCTTTACATCTGAGGACGTTTATACCTTTAAACCCATCTTCGCCCTCAGTAAAGCTACAAGGATAACCAACCCCGTCTACATTGATATAATAGCTAAACAATGTACTTTCACACGGCTCAACCATCTGTGCTATTTGCTTATAGTCTACTCTATCTTCAATTGTCTTTAGGAAGGACGACGCCGAACACGAATCAAACCCAATACGTGCTTTATTTAAAAAGGCGTAGTCAACTAAAGCCTTGTACTTTGCTAATGACTTAATAGGAGTAAACACATTGCGTTTGCCTTTGGGCTTAAGCCACAAGAAAACCATCGCATTCAACTTTTCCAACCTTTTATCAGAAATGCTGTCATCGATAAGCTTAAAGCAATTGTCATATGTTTCATTGCAGAGCAAGGCGTGAATATTTATTTGGGTATGCCCAAGGTCAGTTAACTGCTTTACTGTCTTATAGCAAACTTCACCATAATCGGAAACTGCAATGGCTCCACAAACGCTAACTAACTTCTTGGCAATAGACTTAGTTATACCATCACCATTTATAGTAACATTAGGCACAATCTTATTATCCCTGCAGTATTGCATAATCTTCCATATATCTGGGTTGCCGCGGATGTCACCTATACCAAAGGCTATTTGAGTAAGCGTCTTAGGAAATTTAGCAAAGAGCTTCTTAAACGTATCAAAGCTCATATAAGTACCTTTCGATGTATTGGACTTATAACACCACTTACAAGCCTTTTTACATATAGTACTTATTTCGATATCCATAAGTTCTGGACCAAAGGGACCAAACTGCGGATCGTCCTCTCTTGTCTTGCCCCACCTTGCAAAGTTTCCAGTTTTACGATCAAACATATAATTGTAATTTGCAGATCTCAGCACCTTATGGTTCTCTGAATCTATTATAAAAGCTGTTGTACCTTTTGCCATCTCGTCACCTCCCTATTGTACTACCATTATACCACATAAAACCTAGGTTTGTCAAGTATTTATTAAATAATGTTATCTATCCAAGTAATGCCCTTACCACCATTAACTATTTTCCAGTTAAAGTTTATCCACCGCAAAATAAAGTAAATAACACCTAACATACATACTAATGCAACCATCAATACAACTAACACAAACGCCCCTGCCAACCAACAAACAAAAACATTGTTTAGATCCCCACCTATGCCCGATAGCTCTCCAATATAATAAGGCATCGTAACAAAAACAAAAATTTCCGCGATTTTAAGTAACAAAAACAACACCAACTTTTTAACCATCAGTACCCTCCTTACTTTATACCACAAGCTATCATAGATATATACACTATCTTCATCCCTAAATGCAAGGCCTGATCTACATAGGGGTCGTACTTGCTCTCACTCTTAAAGAAGTCAATTGCCCAGTGGCTTGTTGCCTCCATTACACCAAACAAAAAGCTTCCAGTAAGCAAATAAACTACGCCACCGTGAATCATAGAGTGGTGAGTCATCCACATACCCCAAAGCTTCAACGGTTTTTGACCTTTAGGGACTACACTTAAGTCAATAGGGGTGTGTCTGTTCTTACCTTTTGCCATGGCAACAGGTTGCAATGCTGTATCGGCCAAACAATGACCAAATACGAAAACAAAGAACCATTCTAGCATACATACAATTTCCATCAAAACACCTGTACCATTCTGTGATTCGATTTATAAGGTCTGCCAATTTTGTGAACTTCCATGCCTTCTACCTCTACAATATCCCCGGTAGCACACCGTGCCTCAAATACCTGACCTACACCTAAACTATCAAACATTTTCATTCCAGTTTCTTGTTCGAATTTAACAAACCTCTCTACCTTATCGGGGTTAGCAAATCCGCTAGATAGAACTATTTTAACGCCGTTAAACCCAGCATCGTTTAATATTTTGCGTACCAACCAAACACCGCGTTCGGATACACCTCTGTCAGCATCAGAGGCAGGCAATACACCCTCCATCCAATTTTCACCGCATGTATCTATCCTAATACCGCACTCTCCATCAAGTTCAATAGCAACAGCCAATGAATCTAAAACCTCTTTATTAGCATAATCCACCAAAGCAATGCGCGGTACGTCCTTATCTATGTATTTATTAAATGCCAAAACCGATCCCATAACTGCATGATCAATACCGCATTTCCAATGATAAACAGCCTCCAATGCATGCGGTATCGTACCAACGCCGAGCTTGGACACATTAGCCGCACCAGCATCAGTAGAACAATCGCTTGCTCCACCTTTAAAGCAAGCCTCTGCTATTTCCATATCCCTATCATACCGCCAGTGTCTAGCACCAAAGTACATTACTGGACGACCTGGTACCTTATCAACAATAGATTGCATAGTTGCTTCTATAGAAGCAAGGTTTACGTCTTTACCCCCGTTCCTTAGTGTTGTTTCAGCACTGATAACGCCCAAGTACATAGTTTCAAGATCAATAATACTTTGAATTGGTGCCTCTATTAGCATTACAGTTTCACAATTGCCTATAGGCGCACCCTCTGGGAGAGCATAAACATGCCCAGTCTTCTCTATATCTGAATACTTCGTAAGTATAGCAATCGCCTCTTCAATACCAAAGATTTGGCAAATACCCTTACGAACAAAGACTTGCAACTTAACTACAGGGTTAAGCTCTTCCTTTTCAAGTATTTCCTTCGATCGCAGGAAGTACTTATCTGCATACGGTCGGTGATCATTAGGCAAGTTAAATGTTGTCATTTTCTCCTCTTTGTAATGTTAACGTTCATTATACCACACACAGCCTAGTACGTCAATACTTCTAATAGGTTATATTGCAATGTGCCTTTTAGCCGCATCGTCGTACGGCTTTAAAGGGTTACTCTCTAATAGGTGATCGCGCACCAATTCGCTTACAACCTTTAACCTATCTTTTGACCACTTAAGATGCGTACCAAGTCGCTTAACCATGTCATACCCTAAATAGTCATGGCGTATGTAGTTGCTGTACCCTTTGTCATTCCTTGCCTTAACAAAAGGCTTAGCTATATCGTGTACTAATGCAGCCCACCTTAAGTTTACATCTGCAGGGCAAGCATCGACAACTAGCAAAGTATGATCCCAAAGAGTCAAATCGTGGTACGGGCTGTCTTGGTCAAAATGAAATTGCAACGCCAACTCTGGTATCATATAATTCATCAACCTAGTATGCATCAAGAAGTTTAAGCCAACTGATGGGTTTGCACACACCAGAAGCTTATCTAATTCCATCATCCAACGTTCCTTGCTCACGTGTAGTATTTTATAAGACATATTAAGCGTTGCTCTCTTTGTAGGTTCATCTACAACGAACCCTAACTGAGAGGCAAACCGTCCAGCTCTGAGCATACGCAACGGGTCCTCGTCAAACCTGTGTTTGGGCTCGCCAACGCACCTTATTATTTTATCCTCCAAATCAAGGTGTCCCTCAAATGGATCTATTATTCTACTCCCGCGCTTGGCTATAGCATTTATGGTAAAATCGCGCCGGCTCAAGTCGGCAGTTATATCCTTAACAAACGCTACCCTTGGCTTGCGGTTATCTGGGTCATATTGTTCAGACCTAAAGGTAGTTATCTCAACCATTACACCGTCTATCTTGACCCCTATAGTACCAAACCTTTTACCAACCAAATAAGGGCGCCTACCAGCCTTCCTTATGGCTGCCTCTATTTCGTCCGGGGTGAGGGGCGTGGCAAAGTCGTAGTCCTTGGGTGTGAGCCCGAGCAACTTATCCCGAACACACCCACCAACAAGATAAACTGGATCAACTATAGCCCTTACTTTGTTATACACCGCGCCCCCTTTACCAAGTTAAAGTTATCTGACAACGTTGCCATCTTTTTACATACTTCCTCAAACGAGTACGGCTTAAAGTCATTAGTATCTACACCAACATCAAAGGATTTGCCAAACGGTTCCAACTGACCGTGAGAATGTCCAAATAAATGCCATGTATTATAATGTGACGCAGACCACACACGCATGGCATAATGACACAACACTATTAGTTGGCTATCAATCCTAATCTCAATTAACTTCCCAATATCTTGAAAGCGCCACTTACACGCCCATACATCTCGATCGTGGCTGCCCACTATCATTGTTATTTTCCCGTTTAACCTATCCAAAATAGACTTACAATCACCAAAAGCAAAGTCACCTATATGATAAACTGAATCATTTGACTTAACTACAGCGTTCCAATTTTTAATCATAACCTCATTCATCTCCGTTACATCTTTAAACGGGCGGTTACAATACTTAATAATATTAGCATGGTTAAAGTGTGTATCTGCAGTAAAGAACGTACTCATTTGTCCGCCCTTCTATCAGGTCTAATAGAAATTCTATGTACTATCCATAAGAAGATAAGGGCTGGAACGCCAAACATTACCCAAAATGGATCAATTATGTACTTAATTTCACCCATCAATTTACTCCCCTTATACTCAACAGGATATTATTTATAAGCTTAACATTTGGCTTATCAGGCAATACACTCTTTGTCTTATAAAATTCTGCATATTCCTTAGTAAACTTTTTAGCCAATGCTTTGGACGTCATCTTGCTCAAACCTAACAGTTCCTCTCTATTATCAACTTTAACAGACAAGGCACCAGTTTCCAACAATTGTTTGCCTTGGCGAAGTAATCGGAAACAATGCCTTACTTGTTTATCTGATGCCCATTTTATATTACGTAATGCCCCATAAAACATCGGTTGAGCTTGGTTACGGGCATACTCTCCATAGGATTTAAATACCATATTACTTAAAAAGGCTTGCTTATTGGTAACCAAAATTAAACCCTCATACAAGATAGTAGTATAGTTATCAAGAAACAACAACTCCAACACAGATGGGTTGCCCTGCATAGCCAATTTCAAAAACTTCTCAACCTCGTGACGGGAAACATCTGGTTTGGTTGTAACTATGCTATCCTTAGGCTTAGTTAGACTTAGTATATCTTTGGTTGGAGACACAAACACACCCAATCTGTCAACATCGCTGTGCTCAGTTGCCAAACCGTACGCCTGTGACCCAACTACGCCCTCTAATATTATCTTCATTTATCGCAGTCCATTTTTATTGGAAACAATAGATCCCTAAATATCCTACTCCTATACATCTCCCAAGTATCAGACTCGTAAAAGTCTGGGTCCCTGCGTTTGTTTCTTTCAAACTCTTTTTTATCTACAACATCACTGCTGGCAGGGCAATACCCACCTACACCATCTACAAGAAAAACTTCGCTTAGGATTATCTTGCCGTCCGGGTACTTTACAAAAGCATACGCCCAGCCCTTTTTACAATGTTTCCTTGCAAACTTGGTAATGTCCTCGCCATCTATTACAAATGTTTGGCAATGCGTGTGTTTCATTCTTCTCCCTTCATTTGACAGTCTTGGCAAGTATCGGCTGTCATACATTCATCACAGAAGTATCTGCCGCATTCAGAACACTGTTGAGCTGTCAAATTTTCAATGCTTTTACCGCAACTGTTACACTTCACTCTTCTCTTCTTCCTTATTTCCTCAAAAACCCAATGCGATATCTCTAGGTTTTTTCCTTTTTGGCGTTCCCACCCCTCTTTAGCACTCTTATATGACTGGAAAATAATTCCAAAACTATAAGCTCGTACGCCTTCAATACCAAACTCAACCTTTAAGAACCATCCTTTACTGCCAAAACTAGACCCAGAAGAGGCGGTTACCTTGGCTGGTTTAGGATTATCAACCAACACCTTAACCATTTCCCCTGAAATTATTTTCCAGTTTCTAACCTTAGATGCCCTGGGCGAGTAAGTCTTAACTTCATATGGCTTGCACCAAATAAGATTGCTAACAGAAATAGTGTGCTCACCCTTAAAATACTGCAACAACTGCTGCATTTGTTCTATTATAACAGATATATTCTTCTCCTCAAAGTTGCCAACAGGATGATACGAATTATGATCTACACAAGTATTAACGTGATATCTTCCATTGGGCTCTGATAGGAAAGCGTTATATTGAGTTAACGGTTCTATATGAATATCCATATTATTAACTAAACCTTTGTATTTAGCTCAATCCACATTTCGGCAACGCTATCAGCATTCCTGAATGTCTCTATTGTCAAATTTGCCCATCCTTCATCCCTTACAACGCCATAATGCAGGTGTAGATACGTCATAACCTTGGTATTGGACAGTTCAGCTAACAGTGCAGTAACAGTAGGTGCACCATATACATCTACACAACGGTTGGATAATACATGCTGAGCTTCCATGTGGTAAGCTAACCAAGACTTCTGATCGTGTCTCCTGACTATCCAATAAAAGGTGTTGTGGGCAATACCTTGTTTCCATCCTAAGTTATATAACTGCTTGGATAATTCTAGGCTAACTACGTGTCTACCTTCCATCTCGCCATCCCACCCACGATGCTCCGCCATCTCGTCATCTCCTTTGTATAAAACCATTATACCACATCCACTACAGGTTTGTCAAGTATTTCTACATTACAACTTCTTAGTACCGACAAATCCACAATGTTTCCATTGGTGTTTATACATCTTTGTTTTTGGATCGTACCACGTCTTACCCTTACACGCTGGGCATTGACTTATCTCATAAGCACCGCAAGACGGACATGTCTTTACTCGCCAACCGGGATCCCACGTATAGACTGTTTCTCCACGCAACTTTGCCTCAGCTATTACCTTATCATCTAGGGGCAACTTGCCATTGCAAAATGGGCAATGCTCCCAAGGCGACACGTATGGAGTTTTAATTTTCTTCTTGCGCTTTATGGCTTTAGTACGCGGAACCTCATCAAGGGCAGGCAACGCCGTCCTGCCCTTTTCGAAATTGGACGGGTGGCCACAATTGCCACCCGCCTTTTTCTTCATCTTATTGTTAATCCGTATTGGTGTACTTTCCATTTTACTTCCTATTTATAAACAACTCATCGATAAACTCACGTTCTTTGTCCCAAGCACCGAGTATATAGTAATAAAACCCAAACGGCGACTTGGCAAGCAGGATGGGATCTAATTTCTCTTCTTTACCACCTTTGTCAAGGATCAGGACAAATTCAGGCTTAGCGCTCGACACCTTTGCAAACGCCTTGATAAACTTCTCCATTTCATCTACAGCCTCGTTAGGTACACACTTGTGATACCCGCTCATTGACCCAATTTGTAGTTTGTACTTGCTTAAAAGAGCCCCCATCTTTGCTTCGGTTGTTATAGCCCACGGAAATTTATGCTTTATCCTAGCATATTTCTTCCTCGCTTTAAGAAACCCAATTGCAATGTACTCATCATGCGGAGTAATTTGCAAGTCATCTTTCATAAACTTGGCGCGCTTTTCAATTGCCTTAATCTTAGCACCAGCATTATTAAAGTCAAGGTTTGGTGTTTCCTTATCCACCAACTCATCAACAACATCTTTGGGCTTTACAACTATTCTAGTATCCTCTGATGGAGAACACTTAACATTGCCCTCTGCCATATCAGGCTCATTTGCCCCATCCCAATAAACAGCCTGTTGCGCTACGCCAAGTTGCATCGCCGTCGATGCCACCCCACTTACCCATGCAGGACGACACTTTTGCCTTAACCTTTTCAACCACCCAAACATTTAAACCTCCTTTTGTTATTCGGTTAAAATCGCTACCATGCAATATTGCCTTAATTATGGAATTATTGCACTGACTCACTGCCCGCAATTTCGGGCAATTTTTTCTTTTTTCGACCGCCTCTCGCACCATAATATCTGGCAGAATAACAGGTCAAAATCTTCATAATATCTTCAGCTAATTCTTCTTCATATTTACGTTCTTTGGTGTCCATAATCTCAACCTTAACGCCCAAGTTTCTAAAGATAGAATCAAGATATTCATAGCCAAATCTGGCTATGCGGTCTTTGTATTCAATCAAAACTCTTTCAACTTTTCCTTGAAACGCAAGATTGAGTAGCTTGTGCAAACCTTTTCTTTTCTCATTTATCCCGCTGGCTATTTCATCAATGACCATATATTTATAGCTTTGGGATTCAGCGTGTTTCATTAGTCTATCTTTTTGGCGTTCAAGATTTTCTTTCTGTTTTGCGGTAGAACATCTGGCATAAACAACGGTGACTTTATCTTGCTTCTCTGTTACTTTTCCAGTGAAGTGGTCTAAGTCCTCTTGCATAAAACGCCTGTGACCGCCAGTGGTCTTGAACGATTTTATTCGCTCATTATTGGCAAGAGTTTTTAGCGTGTTGATTGATACGCCGATATACTTACTTGCTTCTGTTGTTTTTAGTATCATCTTATATCTTCGGGAATTTATATCCCGTTACCAATTCTTGAATCATTATTCTTGGAAAATATCTTACATATTCAAACCATTTCATAGGTCTATGTGCTATTTCTCCGTTTTCAATCCAGCACATTTGCCATTTAAAATTTATCACTGTTGGTTGCTTTTTCATTTTATCAACCCACAATGTTCTATTGGCTTCTGTCCTTCTGATAACACTCCATTAGGTATTTCAACTACCCATAAAGCACAGTCTTTGCCAACGCACATTGTTTTCTGAAAGTCTATTCTCATTATTGTAGGATTTTCGTTATCAAAACTCTCGGCTACATTCCTGCTCATTATTGGGCAAATCATCTTAAACCTCTCTTATTAAACAGTTAGTAAACGAACAATACGGATTATCTTCTGGGTCTTTCTTTTTACCGCAAAAATCACAGTTCGGATTATCTCCCTTTTCTCTAAAAGGACACTCTGTATCGGCTATTATTATTCTCCAGTGTTCTTCTTTCATTTGTTAAAGTCCTCCCATCTTTTTAATGCGTCAAATGTTTTTTCTTTAGGTCTACAACCAAGCCTATACGCAACAATCAACTCATCTTTCGCTTGCACTGCCCTTTCAAGTTCACCTATGATTTCTATTCCGCAATGGTGAGGGTCGTATGGGGCGGTTAAGTCTATATATTTTTGTTGCCACTTGCTGTATTTCATATTAACCCCCCGACTGCATTCCAGAATAATACCAACACTTTTCTTGTCGATTTCTCCAGAGCCTCATTGTATTTCTTTTTATACTTACCAAAATCTTTCTTGCTCATGGCTTTCTCATTGCAAAGACATACTTCGATTTCAAAGTTGCTTATTGCATTCATTACTTCTCTTTTAAGTTTTTTCATAACTATCTCCCCTCCGTAACTATCTCATAAGTTTTAGCGAAAATGTCTTTCTTGATTGGGTAATATTCGCCGTCCACACCCTTAATTATGTAGTCACCCACATTACAGAACATACTCCCTTCGAGAGTGTCCACATTTATAATGCCTTTCCTAACGCAAGATAATCCGTAAGGACACCATTCAACTAATTCGTCCCAATTACTGCCTGTCCACAACACTGCTTCAACGACTACTGGTTTCTTACGAACTGTTAATATCATATCTTCTCCTTCTTCATCTTCTGAATTTCATTGAGCAAAAACTTCTCATTCTCATTCATGAGCTCTTGTAGCTCAGAAACAGTCATCTCCTCATCAAGTGGTTCAAAGAAGTAAACTCGCTCACCTTCGGTTTCAAAGTATGTTTTTGTTACTTTCGTTATCTTCATTTCCATGCCTCCAATTTACCATTTTTAGTCTAAAAAGTCAAGCTAATTTAATCGTATTTATACGGTTTTGTTGGGATTATGTTAGCAGTTACTATCCTCCTTCAGTTTTAACATCCTCTTGCGCTCTGAGGCTTTGCGCTTGCCTAATACCTTCTCGCTGTGACATATCATACACTTTGGATTGCCACAATCGAAAGGGTGCTTCTTAACTAAAGCATGAGGCTTCTCTGCCACTATATCATAGTAGGTTTTACCGTTTACATCTGGATGTCTGTTGCTTACAGAACTGTTTTTAAGCAACTTTAAACGGTTCTTCATCACCCTTTCGTTGTGGTGTATTCGTATCGCTCTACCCTTCAATAGCGCTCCCTTTATTTTGTTTCTGTCTCTGCAGGGGCTGCATCTACTGGCTTTACCTCTTCCACAATAGCCTTTAATGTCTCCCCCGGAGGTACGGTTATAAACTTTTCAAAGCTCGGCATTTCTCCCGGCGACACGCGTACGCTAGACTTTTCAAGGTCAGCGTATGGTATTAACTGCATTTCGATTTCTACCTCTGTCTGCAGGAAATCTGTTATTTCCTTTATATATTCATCATTTTTATCGGCAGGGATTAACATTTTACCTGTCTTAACCTTAACACCATCCTTCTCTACCTCTTCCTCATAACCATATTTCTGGAAGAGCTTCTTCCTATACTCATCCACCGACTGAGCTTCAGAATTGATCTTCTTTGCAATCCTGTTTAAGCGATACGATAACTTAAAGTCCATCGGCGTAGTTATTATCCTGCCAAGGATGTTGCTAACTACTAATACATCGCCAAGTGTAACTTTTACATCTGCCATTCTACTTCCTCCTGTTGTTATCGGTTACCTACGTTTCCTGTGTTTCATGTCTAAAATAGTAATTCCCGTTAAATGATCAAGTTCGTGCTGAAATACAATTGCCTCCATGCCCTGCAAGGAAGCACGTGTTCTGTTGTTTGGAAGCCCAAACTCCACAACAATATTAGCATACCTGTCTGTGTCTATGCTTAACCCAGGAAAACTAAAACACTGTTCTCCTCGGAAAACAATTTTATCCTCCTTTTCTAAAATTATTGGGTTAATAATGTTAGCCTCACAACCCTGCATCCTGATTATAGCAACCTGTTTACTTATGCCAATTTGCGGCGCAGCTAACCCGTAACCCTTCCTACCAATAAGCGTATCCTCTAAATCCTTTATTATAGAGTCTACGTCATCTGACTCATTAACAAAGTCAGCTACCCGTTTTAAGTCTTTAATATTTGTAACAATTTCTCTTTTCACTTAGTATTGTATCCCCATTAATCAAGCGGTGTACAAGCAGTGCTACTCCGGCGGCTATCCCTAATGAAACCACAGCAGACACAATACCATACCCGCCTTTACCTCTATCAGAAAGGTTAGGGATGGCAAATAGTACTAACAATGGCATTACGATGCGCCCGCAAAACACGCACATTCCGCGCAACCAACCGTTATATTGAAACGATTTGGCATAGTTATAAATAACCGCCAAGCCTACCACCGCATACGTTGCCATTACACGTACATCTTGATCGCCCAAACTTTCTTGGTTCAGGAGTGCTAAAGCAACAAATACGGAGTACAGACTGACAAGGGAAACGAACACGTCCCATCCGCCGGTGTAAAACACAGCCTTGTTTCTAGCGCCAAGCCAAATGCCAACTACTCCGAGCGCTACTACAACTGCTATCGTAACCAGTATTGTTATAACCATCTGCCACCTCCTTTCCTCCTAATACAATTATACCACATGAACTATATTTTTGTCAATATATTCCACCACCATATGGAGACGCGGGTGCAGGAGCCTTTTCCCTTTCAGGTATATCAGCAATGAGGCACTCAGTAGTTAACAATAACCCAGCAATTGATGCAGCGTTCTGCAACGCAGTCCTCGTAACCTTTGTTGGATCTATAACGCCCGATTCAACCATATCAACATACTTCCCCTGAAGGGCATCAAACCCCGTATTTATTTCTAATTTCTTTACATTCTCAACTATTACAGACCCCTCCACCCCGGCATTAAGGGATATTTGCCTCAATGGTTCCTCTAGAGCCCTTCTAACTATTCCAACGCCTATCTGTTCATCTCCACCTAAAAACAGGTTTTCAAGAACAGATATGCACCGCAACAGTGCCACTCCACCACCGGGGACTATGCCTTCTTCGACGGCAGCCCTTGTAGCGTGGAGCGCGTCCTCGACGCGTGCCTTCTTTTCCTTCATCTCGGATTCGGTCGCCGCGCCGACATTGATGACGGCGACACCGCCAGTAAGCCTAGCAAGGCGCTCTTGACACTTTTCTTTATCGTAGTCAGAGTCAGACTTGGCAATTTGGGTTTTAATCTGGTCAATCCTCTCCTTGATAACTGGAACTTCGCCATTACCATCAACAATGACTGTGTTATCCTTGCTAACAGTAATCCTCTTTGCACTACCAAGGTCGGTCAGTTCTACGTTCTCTAGCTTCTTGCCCAAATCCTCCGTGATCATAACGCCACCAGTCAAGACTGCAATGTCTTCCATCATTGCCCTTCTTTTATCCCCATACCCTGGCGCTTTCACAGCGCAACAAGAAATCGCACCACGAATCTTATTAATAACTAGAGCTGCTAAAGCTTCACCATCAACTTCTTCAGCAATAACCAACAACGGCTTCCTTGCTTGTACAACCTTCTCAAGCAAAGGCAACAAATCTTTCAGTACCGATATCTTTTTCTCGTGTATTAAGATATAGGCATCCTCCAACACTGCCTCCATCCTTTCAGTATCAGTTACAAGGTACGGTGAAAGATATCCTTGGTTAAACTGCATACCCTCAACAACTTTCAGTGACGACTCTGTTGCCTTAGCCTCTTCGACAGTTATCACGCCATCCTTGCCAACCTTCTCCATAGCCTCAGCAATCTGGTTGCCAATCTCAACATCATTATTAGCTGCAATAGCGGCTACCTGTGAAATTTCCTTTTTGTTTTGACCAACCGATTTAGAAAGCTCCCTTAATTTCCCAACAACTTCTACTACTGCCTTATCTATACCGCGCTTTAAAGCCATTGGATTGGCACCAGCTGTAACGTTCTTTAGACCCTCTCTGTATATAACTTCAGTAAGCAGTGTAGCAGTTGTAGTACCATCACCAGCGTTATCCGATGTTTTATTGGCAACTTCTTTAACCATCGCAGCGCCCATGTTCTCAAATGGGTCAGCAAGAGTTATTTCTTTAGCCACCGACACACCGTCTTTAGTAATAGTAGGCGATCCATATTTCTTATCCAAAACCACATTACGACCTTTCGGACCAAGCGTCACCTTTACAGCCCTTGAAAGTTGCTCAACACCAGACAGTATCTTACGCCTTGCTTCCTCGTTATATAACAATTGCTTTGCCACTTTGTTCCCTCCCTTAGTTAGTTACAACTGAAATAATACCGTTTGATCCAATTATAAGGTATTCATTATCGCCTACTTTAACTTTGCTCACAGCACGCTTTTCAAATACAATAGTATCTCCAACCTTTACTTCTAATGTAATTGTCCGACCATCATCCAAAGTTTTGCCTGTACCAACTGCTACAACCTTAGCCTCCTGCGATTTTTCTCTCGCTGCATCGGGCAACAAAATGCCGCCCTTCGTTTTTTCCATCACTTCTGGAACTTCAACTACGACCCTATCCCCTATTGGCACAATAAAATCGCCCTTACATGCAAATGCCATTATGTCCGCCTCGCCCATAACCTTAACAACATGTTTATTTCCGTCTATACCGCTTGCTGTTATACTCCACGGCACATTCTTATCGTAAACTACACGATCACCAACCTTAACAGAAGTAGGTACAAACGTACCATTTGATTTGTAAAACCCGGGACCAATTGCAAGTACCGTACCATATTCACTTACTTGGTTGGCACGATACTGATCTGGAATGTAGATAGACCCAACCTTATCTGGTATAACATCAGGCCAAATAAAAACCCTATCTGATGTAGGACGGTAGTTAAACTGTAATGAACCACACACCTTACATTTAAACGGAATGCTATATTTCTCTGCAATTAGCCTAAGTCGATCGCCATCTTCAACACTAACTCCACATTCAACACAACTCATACCATCCTCCTCTAAAATTTCTTACCATGTAAACGCGGTCTTAACTTATTATATGCCAGTTTCTTCTTAAGTTGCCATTCTATATCAATGCCCATACCATCGCACATATCAGCCAAACGGATAAAGGTATCAGCTATTTCATCCTCAAATGTATCCTTGCACCAACCTACACGGGGCTTCTTGCGCCCATGCTTGTACCCATAAACGGCGTTAGATTGAACGCGATTGTGCCTTAAAGCTTCACAAGATTCTGCCAACTCAGTAATGCTTAACAGCACGGCTTGGTTTGTAAAGGCCACTTCTACTGCCCTAACTTCGCTTGCAGAAAACCCCAATCTGCGCATCTTTTTTGGGATTTTCAGCGAATCATCGTGGAACCCCTTTGACAAAGCTTGGTTGTAAGATACCTTACAAAGGTTTTTAAGTTTCATTAACTGCAACGTCCTCCTTCTTGATATCCACCCCTAACTTAGGTTTATTACGTATATGGTGAGCGCATACAAATATTTCACCATAATTAACATCAGTTACAAGCTCTCTGTCTTTACCCAACTCTTGTCCACAAATTGGACACTGACCCTTAGCCATCCTATCAGCAAAAATAATTTTTGCCTCGTCTCCAATTACCTTGTTGTGCTTGTCAGCCATTTAGTTTCCTTTTGTTGAAGTACTTCTTGAAGTTGTCAAACGTCATCACCATTATGCCAATTTTAGGAAGGTACATTTCTATTGCATGGTTTACTGAAATATTTTGATCTGTATTCATATAAAATATAGTCTCAGCGGATAAAAGCATAATCATAACTGGTTTGCCCTGCTCCCTGAAAATCCACAACGGAACCCTGCCAGATGCCTTTGCTCCTCTTATACCCTCCTCTATAAACCCAGTCATGTTAGATGATGATGCCTTTGGAGAATATACTAAATCCTGTATACGGATGCACTTACCATGCCGAAGCTCTAAATGAAACCTTTTAGTAAACGGCTGACCAACATCACTAATGGACATCAAGTCCCCATACTCGGTTGGTTTCTTGCTCCTAGTACCCAAAGCCCCAGATGAGTGCGTTCTCCAAAAACATCCATCACTTTTACCATCTGTCCACCAAAGCGAAAGCTCTTTAGAAATTTTGCGCTCAAAAGAGGACCCCTTGCGACTTCCGTACCCGGGTTTCACAGCTTGATTGTCTCCTTTAACAATATATCACACTGAGGACTTTCCTTGTTTTCAATTAGCACAGACGGGTATATGTAAATCTTACGCGGTAGTTTACCCAAAGCACACCAACAAACCTGAGCAGACTCTTTTATTGACAACATACGCATAACAGCGGGTACACGAAATTCTGGAGCCTCGCGTATAGTATCCCTTGTAAAGGTCTTCGTCTTAAGGTTTAAACAGTCTACACACCGCATTTGGCTACCTCCTATAATAACTCCGAAACCCCGTTGCGCTTAACCACAGTTAACATCCTATCCCCGTAGCTATTTAAGTCTGCCGTATGTGATACAACATATACAGCCTTATCAAGCCCCTCGTTTGTAAGAACAGTAGCAATTGTCTCCTCACCCAATCCGTCCACATATGCAAATAACTCATCCAATATAAGTATGCCTAACAATCCACGATTGAGCTGGTACTTCATACGTACCCACCTATTCATCGTTAAACATATTGATATGTCAACCCGCCTCTTCTCACCGCCAGACAACGACTCATACTTTACTAGTACCCCATTCATGTAAATATCTAATCCAATTTTGTTACGCTCTTCGCCTGACTTTAAGGTCTTGGTTGGGCTGACCGTTATCGACATGGTACCAGCACTTACTGTAGACAAGTACTCGTTGACAACCGAGTTAAACTCATTGCAGAACCTATCCAAAAGCAACGTTCTTATACCAGACGGCGAGAAAGATTTCTTCCAAAACTCCAGAATATTAATAGTTTTATTTATATCTTCAATGTTAAGAGACAACTGGGAAGCCTTATTATCCCATTCAACTATCAACTCTGTATACTTATTTTTGTCCCCTTGACTCTTATCTATATCTGTGGTATACATACCGATTTGAGCTTGATAAGTATTAATCAAATCGCGTTGTCCAGAAATCTTTGATTCCCTCAATTCCTTGTCCTTATTAAACTGTGCAACTTTGGCTTGGTGTTGAACTTGCTTATCATTTAAATCCTTAAGCTCAGCACGAGCAACCCTTAAACGATTACCGATACCCAATCGAGTATTTTGAAGTTCAGCAATTTTGTTTGATACATCCTGCAACTCATTCGTTATTGCGCCTATGCGACCATCTATATCTTTTATACCTTTGTTAAAGAAGGTAATCACTTCTTCTTTTTCTTGGACAAACACATCGATGTTATCCTTACTTATTACAGCACCGCACTTGTCACACTTCTCTCCTAAACTGGATTCACTACTAGTCAGGTTGTTTATTTCGCTTCGCTTAACTTCTATTTCAGACATGGCTGCATTGCGTTCTGCTCGGGTCAGAATCAACTTATTATTTAGTTCATTATACTTTGTCTTCTGATCATCTATTTGACGATCGTATTCCTCTACCAACTTTTCAATCTCTTCTATTTCTACACTCTTCTGGTCAATAAGCAACCTAAAATCCACTTCATCAACGGGAAGATCTGCATACGACTCCATATCCAATATCAACTGTTTACAATCGGATATACTAGATGTAATGCGCGCTATATTAGACTGACAATTGGCTATGTTCCTATCCAATATTTCTATTTTAGATTGGTTATTTTTTATTTGATTGCCAGCTTCTTGTTTATCTCTTTCAATCCTTTCAATTTCCAAGTTGGACTTTTTAATCTTATCAAAAACAGCTTCATACAAATCCACATATGTCTCAAACCCAAGCAACTTAGTAAGCATATTAGTCTTTTCAACATCAGAAAGACTAGTAAACATGAGTATATTCTCTTGAGAGAAATAACACGAGGATTTAAACACATTCTTATCAAATCCAAGTACCTGCTCTTCAAGGAAAAGTTGCCTATCTATTTGCTTCAAACCAGTAGTACAATCGCATGCCTCCACTTCGTCTTGTTGGGTTACAGACAACCCGTCTTTCCTAGATCGGCTTACAGTATAGCATGTATTATATTCAGGCCAATCTAATATAAGCTCTACATAACAATCCTTACAACCTCTACGTATAACATCATCCCCAGTCAACCCCCTAGTAGTCTCCCCAAATAAACACCAGTATATGGCCTCAAACAAAGAAGTCTTCCCTGATCCGTTTGAATCGTTAGTATCTAGGTTAAGACCAGATATAAGGGTAAACCCATTTTCAATTTTTAAGTTTACATCGCCAAGGGAAAGGAAGTTTTTGGCTTTTACAGAAAACGCACGCCCACCAAACAACTTTTTAACAGATTGTATCTTATCGGATATTATACCATCCAAAGGAGTCAAATAGGCATCATCCAACTTATTAATAGCCAACCACTCATGTATTACGTCATTGAAGTTGTTAGACTTAATACGCTCATCGAAGTACTCTGGTTTAACCACGTTTATAACATTTGCATCATCAGATTTCGATGTGGCACTTAGTACTCTATAATAATTACCGTCTCCGTGTACAACGCTAGCTGAATCATCTACAGTAAGGAATTTGGGGTATTCAAGCTTAACAAATGCTACAGCGTAGTCGTTTACAATCTCATGGTCATATAACAAGCTCGATCCGGGGCCATTTGTGTCTACTATATACATACCCCTATCGTCTTTATCATCAAAAGTTAATGGCAGGGGGGATCCAATTATAAAGCAGTTATTAGCAAGGCGCATCCTCTTATGGTAATGCCCGAAAAATACTAACCTATTATTCTCAGACAGCTTACTCCAATCCACCCCAACAAAATGGTGACCGTATTCATTGACCATTTCTGGTTGCTTATGTAATACTACTATATCAGTTCGGTTTATCTTATCATAATCTGGGTTATCATAGTAGTTAACAAGTCGGATGCTTGTACCGTTAAGACCTACAGTTTGAGAAGCTCCGTGATCTAATATATTTAAAGCATCGTATAGTTTATGGTACTTACGATCATTAAATAAATCATGATTACCACGACAGAGCAATACTGTACATATTTTAGATATTTTCTCATACCAATCAATTAAAACATTTAAACATTCAACAGGAATATCGCCGCGCTTATGCCAACCATCCCCACCAAATATAAGCACGTCAATCTGGTTGTCTTTAACAATTGTATGTATTTGGTTTAAGATGCTTATCTGATCTTGCAATCGCTTTGATATTACATCATCATCAGACATACCAAACGAACGCCAAGAATGCAATTGCAGATCAGAAAATATTCCTATCTTCATACCTTCTTTCTCCCAAAAAGTTGTGCAAACGCCCAAGCTACGTGCGGCATAGGTTTAACAAGTACCCTGCCACATTGACCACAAAACCAATCACCAGAAATTATTACAGACCCGCATTCAGGGCAATACTTAGTAATGTCTACAAAAGATGTATTGCCGCATTTTGTACAAAACTTATCAGTAGACCAACCTTTGTGTCTACACTTAGTGCATACCTTCATATTACTCCTGACTTACATCGCTGTGACAAACAGGACACGCGCCATTCTTCTTATATTCGGCATACGCAGCTGGAAACGAAAGTATGCGATTCCTAGTAGAATCAACATGTTTGTTGGCATATGATGTAATATTATCAATTACATCATAATATGTCAACTTCCTTTCCTCTATACCCTGCGACCATTCCTTCCAGTATTTAGTTGTCATAGGCGACGGCAGGCAGTGGGTAACAACAGACAATTCTTTAACACTAGGTACCAACTCACGTTGCTGTTCAACCAACCACTTCATTAATTCTACGCCGCGCTTGAGGAACTCGTCCCCAAACTTGTACTCCTTTCCACCAAAGTCGTGATACCGCTCAACTAACCCGTTTGTACATATCAACCTGTTTAATCCGGGCGATACTTGTACCTTCCCATTTACTGAAACAAACAAGCCCGGATCGATGAAGTCGTTTTTGCTAGCATCTATCCTGTTTGTAGTATCCAAAAACTGAAATTCTACGTGACTTCCATTAGATCCAACCACAGTGCTGTTGTACGGAAACCATTTGTTTATATCCTTCAACAGAACGTTAATATCTACAACTGCCTTCTCCTTGCCACCATCTCCGCCGCCCAAAGATTTGGTACGAATAAGAAAGTTATCTTCTTCATTCTTGGCAATTATAACATCAGCTATAATGTTAGGCTTGCTTATATATTTGTAATAGTTGTGCAGGGCAGACTTAATCCCCTCAAAGTCGCCCTCAGCATACAAAACGCGCCAAAAGTTTCCAAATATGGGGGACAGGAAAGTACTCAGGTTATAGTTAAATGCAATGCCTTCAGCTTGCATCACTACATCGTGTGATGTGGTATCCCAGTCAGCATCAAGTATATCCTTTAACCCAAGCTTGAACGTCTGCATCTCATCTATACGCGAGTTCAACCTTTGCCAAAACACCATCACACACCTCCTCTTTTGTTGGTTACCTGTTACCTATTCCCGCTCAAAAAGTCAACTACCTGTATACCAGACTCCTTGGATCCAGAATAAACGTCTAATATTTTAATAAACGGAGGGACAACGCGCAAATCGAGGACGTACGACTTTACCTCAAAAATATTCTCTTCCTTATTCATAACCCTTGTTATCTTTAAGTTCTTCTTGACATACTTATCCGCTCTTTTCCCATCAACTGAAGCAACATACCTATCTACATAGTCTCCGTAGATATCTGTAACCGTCTCGCCCTCCGAAGCAAAATAAGCTAAAGCTACGTAAATAGTCTCCCCAAAGACATTAAGCATATCTCGCATCATCCCACTATCACCAAACCCAGACCAATCAATAGGAACGTCTAAAACCCATTTATCGTCCAGCTCTGTAGTCATATATTCAACTATAACATCCGTAAATTGAGCCAGCTTATCCTCATTACCTTCCTTGCGGATAACTAACTCTATCATTAACTTATCATTGTACGTACGCATTAGTACTCCTTATCATACTGACATTATACCACATCGCAGTTGTAAAGTCAATATAGTTAATAAATTACAAGTATGTTTATTTATCAACCAACTTTAACACCAATTTATCATTAAAATAAAAAGACACAGCTTTGTTTGCACTTTTCTTTACAACTAAATGAACTTTGCCAGGATCCAAAAGAGCACTAGCCACCCCCAACCTTTCTGAATCCGACAACCAAACACTTACAACAGGTTTGGTTCCCTTGTTCGTATTCCTTGCCACGTTGTTACCTCCTAATACGCCCCACTTTGCCCCCTAAACTCTGTTGATCACGCGCCAATAGAAACCTAACAGCATCTGTTTCCAAACCTCTACATGTCATGTATACCAGCATCCACGTATCACGATCAAGCTGGCGCGGGTTATACTCTACAAGGTTCTTTAATACCCTAGTTGCTTTCTGAACTTCCAAATCAATTGCTCTATTGCCCTTTACTGGCTTAGCCATTATTTTCTCCTGTTAGTATGTGTTTTACATACAACCAGCCTTTTTTGTTTACCCAAACACCCCAAATAATCTGGGCGATGCTTTATGGCTACAGCCATCATCATCCTAGTAAAAGCATGCTCCAAATGATCATCTTGTTTATCACCAGCTTGATGTGCCATAATGTGCATTATGGTATGATTCAAGTGGTCCTCTATAGACAAAAGACGCCAATTATCCCTTAAATACCCCTTCTGCTCCCCATATCGCATCACCTTTGCTAACTCCTGCAAAGCAACTGGATCTATTAGGTGGTACGCAAACGCAGTACCAGATGACACCCCGCCCCTTTCATTCGTTACAATCGGAGCATCCTTTTCAAGACCCGTAAAACCTTTAAGAGCAGGAGCACCCGCCTTCTGGTTTGTCTTCCTCTTTCTTAACATCTGGCACAATCTCCTCTTTTTTCTCCTCGGTTGGCTTCACTTCTTCTACTACCAATTTGGCTGGGTACTTACCACCAGTATTCCTTATATTAGATGCAAAATACCTGCCCTTAGATTCTGCCTGCAACATATTCTCGTAAATTTCTTTAGGGACACCAGAATACTGATAAACTTTACCAGATGTAAACTGCACCTCTAATATCTGGTTTGTTCCGTCATACCCGACTGCACCAATGTTAGAAGACACCACTTTTTGCCTCTCCATTACGCTCCTCCATGTCCATATATGGACGTTTCTAATGCGAACAACCTGTTACGTTCTTTCTTTAATTCAATGTACCCACAAGTTCTACAGTATTTCTTTTTATAACGACCTACTTGGTTTATAACAATACGTTCCCCAGCACTAATGCCCCTAGTACATTTTTTATTTGAACACTTTGATCTCCTCCCAGAAACTCCAACAGTTAACATAACATCCCCCTATAATGCAGCAACCAATATTTTAGGTTCTAACTTGTTAAACAACTCGCGGGTAGCAACTAAATCGCTCATCGCATCGTGCGCTTCAAGGTCAATACCAAAATACTCACACACATTTGCAAGCTTATAACTTTCAAGGTTTATCTGACCCTTATAGTGAGCCAAGTAAAGAAGTTGTAAAACATCCATCTTCCGCCAGTTAAAGTAGGACCCAATAAATTGATCTCCGTTTTTGCGGAAAAACTCTTGTAAAAAATCAAGGTCAAACTGAACATTGTAACCAACCGGGAAAAACTTAAGGGTTTTGTCTTTATCATACCTATCTACATACTTGTTAAGCACCTTTACTAAGTCCCAATACATTTGATTAGGATCTGGGTAGGATTTTATCTCATCGATAGTCAGGTCGAGGAGTTTCAACGAATCAGCATTAATGCGGTCTGTTTCGAATGGGCGCGCCTTAAAGTGGTGTTTCTCAGCAATAAGCCCATCAATCTCAACAATTATTGCCAACTCGACTATACCATGGTAAATAGGGGACATACCCGTAGTCTCGGTATCTACATATAGTATCTTAGTCGACATCTCTACACCTCCGTACTAACATTATACCACATCAATATAAGACTCTGCAATGTAGTCAATAGGTTATACTTATTAATACCATTGCTCACCTTTGTAGTCTCTATCATCTGGTGGTTGTGTCATCTTTTCGTGAATTTGCCTGATCTTTTCCTCCTGCTTGTCTGATGGCAAACCGCCTTTATTCACCCACTCAGATACAGATTCTATAAAATTCTTTTCCCAGTCATTCAACTCAAAAGTATGATCCGACTCTGCTATTTCAGCAAGCAGGTCTTTCGCTTCCTTATTCGTCATCATTTTTTATCTTTACCCTCTGTTAGTATGCCAGCAAACCGCGTTACCAATGTATCTCTGTAGGCATTATTTATACTATTACAACCCAAATTAGATAAAGCATTCTT
>Ga0265297_10001132_pt1 | contig 65619 bp, 98 predicted proteins | sample Munlanlwell13791_FD_192502 | JGI IMG/M metagenome (GOLD analysis project Ga0265297, IMG submission 192502) | Leachate microbial communities from a municipal landfill in Southern Ontario, Canada - Leachate well 137-91 | ecosystem: Engineered > Solid waste > Landfill > Unclassified | place... | reverse complement strand
ATAGACGTATAATATAAGCATGGCAAACAAACCTAAAATAACCTTGAACAATCGAATAGTAGAGCATAAGATTATGAAGGTCGCGGATCTTATGGCTCACCCTCAAAACTTTCGTCTTCATAATGCTACCCAAAGCGCGGCGGTAGCGGCGTCTATAAATGACCTCGGCATGATTCGTTCTGTTCTCGTCGCTCAGGATGGAACTATTATCGATGGTCACCTTCGAGTCTCGCTTGCGATCAATAGCGGCTTGACTGAAATCCCCGTAGAGGTGGTTGACCTCACGCCGGATGAAGTCAAGAAGGCTCTGCTGCTTCTTGACTATACCGCTTCCCTCGCAGGTGTTGAAAGGCAGGTAGCGGATCAACTTCTCCGGGAATGCCAGGACCTTGCTGTCGATCCTGACATGGAAGCGCTCTTTATCCGTTTCGGTCAAGACATTGGCGCAAAGGGGAAGGCGATCGATCTTGCAGATAGCGAAGGGGATGAAGACGAAGATGAAGACGAAAACGAACCGAAGAACAGATGTCCTAAATGCGGATTTAGGTACTAGCAATGACGTGGCAAAATAGGATCGTATCGACTGGCTCTGAAACTGCCGGCAACTTGCTTGCCCACCCGGATAACTGGCGCATTCATCCGAGGCAGCAGCAGGAAGGACTTCAGGCTGTTCTTGCTACCGTCGGATGGGTACAAGACGTAATTGTCAACCGGCTAACCGGTCGTGTCATTGATGGCCACCTACGCGTGACGCTCGCCCTTCGACAAGGCGAGGAAACCCTTGTCCCTGTGAAATATGTCGAACTGACCGAAGACGAAGAAAGACTCGTTCTAACAACCCTTGATCCATTAGGAGCTATGGCAGCAACCGACGATGCGAAACTTTCAGAACTCTATGAACAGGTCCAGACCGACGACCCTGAACTTCAAAAGCTTCTGGCGAGTATTGCTGAAGAAAACGGGCTTATCGATGAAGCCGAGGATTCGTCAAAAGATACCAAACCGCCGAAGCTGATAACATGCCCTGAGTGTGGGGCAGAATTCGAGGATAGATGAAAATCGCTGTTTACGTTCAAGGAACTTATACCCGGCGATCCTACGATAACGATTCTTTCGAGAAGCGTGTCTTTCGTGGTATCAATATGATATCCGACGTCTTAAGACGGGCCGGCTATCAGGTAGACTTCGCTTCAAAGGCGACCGTCAAAGAGTATGACATTATTCTTGTCAGTATCGTTTCGGCTACTGACTGGTTTGACTTCGGCCGGGAACGAATCACCTGGCCAAAGGGCGATTACAAGGTCATTATCGGCGGCGCTGGTATGCTTGATATTCGCCCCTTCCTTTTCATGGGAGACGCGTTCGTCTTCGGCCGTGGCGAAGATATAATCGTGCCGCTTGTCCAGGCTTACGAGAAAGGCGATCGTTACATAAGCGAATCGGTAGCCTATGCAGATACATTCAATGCAGATACGCAGAAATACAAACTTGCTCAAGCTACACAACTCTACCCCCACGCCCTGAATATGGGTAAAGGCAAACCCTGGATAGAACAGGGAATCGGCTGCCGGCGCAAGTGTCTATTCTGTAACTTCTCATGGGGCTGGCAATTCATGGTCGCTGACGAAAGTCGAGATGGCGCTTACGTTTCGTCCGAAAGTGCAGACGAAGGAACGATGTGGGAGTATGATCCAGATCACCCTGAAGACTGGAATGTTAGCGGTCATTTGATCGTTGGTGTTGATGGCATGTCAGAACGAATGCGATTCATGGTGAATAAATACTTCACGAACGAACGCATGACTCGCTTCATTGTCGCTGCCGGCGAACGGCTGTTTTATCGCATAAAGCTTTGTAATATCTGTGGCTATCCAGGCGAAACCGACGACGATTATCTTGAATTTATCGATACCATTGAGGTCGCCTTCAGGCGGCATAATCCTGAAAAGCTACTGCGTATCGAATCGACATTCAATCACTTCAGGGCAATGCCTAACACGCCCTCGGCGATCTGGCCAATGCGCTATGAAAACATGAGAAACTATATCTGGCGATTTAGGCGGTCTATCGATCCTCGATTCCCTCATAAGATGCTTGAAATCGGAAACAACTCGCTTACGGCTCCTGAAATGACGGAATCGCTTGCTACTGTCACGCTTTGGGCGCTTGCTTTGCGAGGAACCGAGGCTGATACGGATGCTGTAAAGCGGCTCTTGCGAACAAAACAATTCTGGGGGCTGCCGGCTCCAGATAAATCGAAGACCCTCGAAACTGTGTTAGATATTGACCGCTTATTCGGCGAATACACCTGGGACAACGTTCCAACAAAGTATCTCGAAACCTACGTCCCGAACGAAGGGCTTGCTCGGCTCTCCGATTGGAGGGCCAGGCTTCAGAAAGGAAACGCAAAACATGACGAAGAAGTCTCCAAACAGAACACCCCGTGAAATCACACTTGAAAGGGAAAAGTTTATCTGGGATCGGCGCGTCAAATACGGATGGTCTCACCTCGAAATAGCAGAAGAATGGACCCGTCAGAACCCCCGTTGGCGTATCACTCGACAAGGTGTGACGAAGGCAATGGCGCGCTTACGCAAGCGCTTTCTTGAAGAAGCTGCCGCTGACAGGCAGATCGTAAAGACAGAACAACTTGCTACCTTGCAAGCGCTTCTTCAAGAAGCGATGAACGCCTGGCACAGATCAAAGGAAACCGCCGAAACGCATATCACCGAGAAAAGCGAAGCCGGCTCCGATGGCGGCAAGCATAGCAGGATGAAGGCGCAGGTCAAGAAAGAAGAACAGGTCGGAGACCCGCGATATCTCGCCGAGGCTCGAAACCTTCTTGCAGATATCCGAAAACTGCTCGGCCTTGATGTCGATCGTCTTATGTCTCTCGACTTGACGAAGCTGCCTATCGACCAACTTGAAGCGATCGCTGCCGGCGAAGACCCGGTTGAAGTGTTGGCGAAAGGAAACGCAAGCTAATCATGCCGCCTTCCCCTAATCGCCGGTCTTCCATATCGTTGCAGGCTCGCGCTCAGGCAGAACTAGAACGCCGCCGCCGAATTGAATCAGGGCGAGGGCTTGAAACTAGCTACGGCGAATTCAAGGACTTTTACTACGATCGCCCTGATTTATTCGTCCGAGACTGTTTCGACTGGCCAGATGGGGATGGACCCGCCGAATATCAGGCAGGTGCTATGCTTGACCTCGTTGCAGCGAAACGGCTCGCGGTTGTCGGACCTCGTGGTCTCGGGAAGACCGCTCTCGTATCCTGGGCGGTACTTTGGTTTGCTCTGACTCGTGATGGCGGTCTTGAAGATTGGAAGATTCTTACAACGGCCGGCGCATGGCGGCAACTCGAACTTTACCTCTGGCCAGAGGTGCATAAATGGGTCAAGAGACTGCGATGGTCGAAGGTCGGTCGCGCTCCGTTTCGGATTGATATAGAACTAATGAGCAAGGGCTTACGGCTCCGAAACGGATCGGCTATGGCTGTGACTTCGAACGATCCTGATCTCACCGAAGGCGCGCACGCGGACAAGATTCTCTATATCTTTGACGAAGCGAAGTCAATACCCGCTTCTATCTATGACGCTGCTGAAGGAACCTTTTCTTCGAATATTCAAGAGTATGGCCGAGAAGCATTCGTTCTAGCGGCTTCTACTCCAGGCATTCCCGAAGGCCGTTTCTATGAAATCTGTAATCACTCGCCAGGGCTTGAAGATTGGAAGACGAAGCACGTCACACTTGAAGAATGTATCACGGCAAAACGGATCAACCCCGTTTGGGCTGAAAACCGTAGGCGGCAATGGGGAGAAGCGAGTCCGGTCTATCAAAATCAGGTGCTAGGGCAATTCGCTCGCGGCAGCTCGGCCGGTATTATTCCCTATGAATGGGTAGAAGCAGCGGTCGAACGTTGGTATAACTGGCAGGACACGAACTTTCGCGGCAATGCAAGCGCCTTTGGTGTTGATGTCGGTACAGGTGGAACCGGCGACAATAACGATAAAGCGACTATCGCTGTGTGCTTTGATGGTATGCGAATCCTACGCTGCTACCCTCTATCCTTCAAATCGCAGGGAACCGCTATCATGGAAGTCGCCGGCCACGCGAAGATGCTTCACGATCAATACGGTCGCGGCGACGTGGTTGTCGATGCGAATGGTATCGGCGCTGGTGTTTATTCGAGGTTGTATGAACAACGTGTACCGGCGATCCAATTCATGGCGCAATCGGCAACTTCCCTCACGGCTGATCACGAAGGGCGGCTCGGCTTTGCGAACTGGCGATCGGCGGCATGGTGGATACTGCGAGACATGCTGAATCCTGACAATGGATTCGACCTCTGTCTCCCCCCTGACACAGACGAAACTAGTTTACTGTCCGACCTAACCGCTCCAATGTCGAGTATCACTTCAAGCGGTCGTATAATCGTAGAAGCGAAAGACAGTATTCGTAAACGGATTCACCGTTCTACCGACTTCGCCGATGCTGTTGTCATGGCGATCGCTGGCCCCGTGCTTCAGGCCGCTTACGATGAAACTCAAATGACTGAATATCGTGTTCACCACGAAGACCCGGCTTTCTTCTAAAAGGAACTCTATCCAATGAACCTATTTGAACGGCTTTTCACGTCAAAAAAAACGAGGGAACTCGAAACCCTTCAAGCTGAATTGCAGAGTCAACTTGAACAACTGATAGACGCCGGGCAATGGCATATCATCTCTGCCGCCACCGGTAGCGATATCTATGAACAGGTGATGCGAGAACTTGACCCCCAATTGATCGACATGTATATTCGGCGCGGTCAATACATCACCGGACTAGGCGCTGCGACCGAACAGGATCGATCCGCTACCGTTGCTGAAAGTCGAAGAGTCGCGTCCTGGGACGTGATAGCGCAAACCCTGATATCTCTCGTGACAAACTATGCCTTTGACGTATCACCGGAAGTATCTACCGAAGACTCGAAGGCGCAACCCTATTGGGACGCTTTCTGGAAGTCTCCAGGCAATGACCCTGTTCTCGGAATGCGATCAATTCAAACCCTGTCATGGCAACTTCTCACCGATGGCGAAATCGGCTTCCTTATCTACATAAGCCGCCTTGATGGTCAAGCAACGGTACGAACCGTGACCACCGAAAGGATTGTCGATATTATCACGATCCCTGAAGACCCAAAGACTCCGGCCTATTATCATGTTAGCTATTCTAAAACGGCAAGCGCCGAGCAGGTTGACTACTACGTAAGGGATTGGCGATTGACCGAGAAACAGGCGGCGAAGATCGCCTTGCCGGATGGGGCAATCCGGGCTGAAAGAATGCGATCCGGCCGGCAAGGAACCGATGTCGTGATGCTGTTCGTCGCGAACCGTGTCAGGCCGGGCGAAATGCGCGGCTGGCCGCTGTTGTCCGCTGCGATCCCCTGGATACGCCTTTACTCTCGCTTCCTGAATGACCGTGCTGCTGTTGCTGCTGCCGCCGCTGCCTTTGTCGAGAAGATCACGGTCCAGGGCGGCTCGCGTGCTGTTGACGCTGTGAGAAACTATATCGATACTACGCTGCGAAACCCGACAAGCAGCGGAAGCGAGAGGAACCCGCCACCGGTCGCTGGCTCTACATGGATACAAAATAACGCGCTCGACAAGAAATGGGAATCGCGGCCTACGAACGCAGGTGACGCCGAATCCGACGGACTTGCGATCCTGAATATGGCCGGCCTCGGCGCGCAGGTCTACCCTCACTATCTCGGACGCGGCGACTATTATCGCCTTGCTACTGCTACGCAGATGGAACGTCCAATGCTTCTCGCATTCAATGCTTATCAACTGCTATGGGCTTCTGTTTGGCGTGACCTCGCGCAGATCGTTCTTGCCGCTGCCGAGACTTTCAATCTGGCGAACTTCGCCAGTCTTGACGTGCAAGTCAACCTTGACGCCGTGATTCTCTCGGATATCGATCAATTAGAGAAGGTGATGAAGATGGCTGATAGCGCCGCTGCGAGTGGCGCCATCACCGCTGCTGAAGCGAACCAGATGACTCGGTCTATCCTACGGCTCGCGATCCAGACAATTGGCATTCGTGATGCGGGGAATCTTGTCCCTGTCAAACAACCGAAAACAACGAAAGGAACTACGCAAGATGGAAGTCCTATCTGATATTCTCGTTATAATGTCGCTGATTCTCACCGCTGCCGCCGCCGCTCTCGTGATACTCATGATAATAGAGAAGAATCAGGTCCAGCCCGGCGAGGAGCTTCATCCCTGGGTTTACTTCTCGGATGAAGAAGACGAGTCAAAAGCAGGGCTACCAGATTTATCCTTCTCAGGTGGAAAGTATCTCGCCGCCTGGCTCTCCGATGGCTCTTTGAGTGTCTTCGTCGAAGATACCTATATTGAACAACTTGACTCCCTCTCGCTGCCGATAGAACTAATTAGCATTGCCGGCAAGGTTTACAAAGTCAGTATAAATTCCCCGGCAAACCCTAAACGAATTCGGAATCTAATCAACGCGCTAGGCTGTTGCCTGGATGATCGCGCACCCTCGAAGGTGAAGCGACTAGCGCGGCTGTACCTTCAGGGCTACCCCTTTGGGAGTATATCAAGTGACAAACACGAATCGAAACTCTTTGAAAGAGACTAGTATAACTGCGAACCGGCTTTCGACCGACTATCGCCGTACCTTGAATGACTACGCCTTCTCCCTTTGGTCTGGTGAATTAGGCTTGACTGATTTTACGATCGCTATGTATAGCCTTGTAAACACCGGCCTATATACGGCGTGGCTTGAAGGCTTTGCTGAATATGGTATCCAGGCAGATGCGATCTTGCAAGACGAATGGCTCTCTTACTATCTCGCCGTGAACAAGGAACGATCCTATATAACCCGGCTCGCCTTCTTCATCTTTGCCCACCGAGGCTCGGAGCAATACCCGGCAAGCGCGATCGAATCCCGGCTGAATCTTTGGGCAAACCGCTGGCTTGATATCTACAACCGGGCCAGGCTATTAGGCGCAAAAGACGCTCCCTTGACATGGGTACTCGGAACCGCCGAAAAGCATTGCACCGATTGTATCTGGGCGCAAGGCAAAACCTATCGCGCTTCTATCTGGCGAAAGTACGGCTGGCAAACGCAAAGTGCTGCGCTCTCCTGTGGCGGTCTAAACTGTGACTGTCACCTCGAACCAGCTTCAACCCCTCTGACGCGCGGCAAACCTAGAAGGCTCGGTAAATAACGAATGTCAAAACTGACAATTGATGAACGCGGCTTTATCTGGTATAATGGGTACAGGCTACCGATGCGATATGACGAAAAGCAGAAGGCGCTTGAATTCTGCCCGAAATTTGATCGCCGCCGAGGTGGCGCCGGGCGATCCGTGAAATATGTCTATGTTCCAATTGCAGAACTACTTTCTTTGAGCGAGAAAACGAATGACAAACCCGAACAACCAGAACCCCCCGTATCAACTGTATAACTGCGATTGTAATCTCGGAATGTCCATGATGGACCCGGATTCAATCGACCTCATTGTCACCTCACCCCCTTATAACGTTGGCATAAATTATGATAATAAGGGCAATGCTGCTGACAGGCTTGACCTTGAATCTTATGGCTCGTTCGCTGTCGATTGTATGGAGAACGCATATCGGCTATTGAAGACAGGTGGCCGGGCTTGCATTGAAATCGGAGCAAGCGGACTCGACTTCCCCCTCACTTATATCTGGCAGAAGGCCGCTTTCGAGGCCGGCTTCGGGCTGTTCTGCGAAATCGGAATTGAACACCGAAAGACAAACCCTTGCGCCTGGGGAAGCTGGCTGAAACCCGACAACTGCCGAATTATCGGTAACTTCCATATGCTCTATGTCTTCTACAAAGAGACCCGGACAAAGCGCGGCAATGGCTCTGATATCGTGTCAGAAGAATTCGTTGAATGGACACGCGGCTATTGGAAGATCAATTGGTCGCAGGATGCTACCAAAGACCACCCGGCGCAATTCCCGATTGAACTACCGAAACGGGCAATGAAGCTATTCGGCCACGTTGGTGATACTGTTCTTGATATCTTTGCCGGGTCTGGAACAACTCTGATCGCTGCCTTGCAGCACGGTCGGAATCCGATAGGCTTCGAACTCTCGAAGACCTACTACGATCTTGCGCTGCGTAGAATCGAGACTTATCGTATGCAGCCAGCCCTGGACTTCACCCAGGCGGCTTGAAAGGGCAACCGAATTGAGCGAGAACTTCATAACGATTCACGGCGATTCGCGGCATATCCCCCTTGCAGATGAAACGGTCCAGACTATCATCACGTCACCCCCATATTGGAACCTACGACAATACCGGGCCGATGATAGCCAGCTCGGCATGGAAGAAACCCCGGCCGCTTACGTCGCTAATCTCGTTGCTGTTCTAGCGGAATGCTATCGGATACTGAAGCCGGACGGGACTCTTTGGCTAAACCTCGGAGACACCTACGCCGGGAGCGCGCATGGATGGTGCAATCACACCGAATCAAGTGATGGCGCTTTTCGGAGACCCTATCTTCGAGAATGGGGCGGGCGCAAGCCGCCTGGCTACGTATCTTCAAGAACTGCTGACGGGCTGAAACCGAAGGACCTTATCGGAATCCCATGGCGCGTTGCCTTTGCTTTGCAGGGCTATATCCTCATGCCAATTAGCTACGGCAAGGCGGTATGCAATGCGATCGATAATAATGACTTGTCTTATCTTCGAACGCTGCGCGCTGCGATTGATTTATGGACGAACCTAGCTGACCTCGGCTTTTATCTTCGATCCGATATTATCTGGCATAAGCCGAATGTCAAACCCGAAAACGTGAAAGACCGGCCTACCCGTGATCACGAATATTTATTCTTGCTGACAAAGAAGAAGCGATACTACTTCGACTATGAAGCGATCCAGGAACCTAGCAACTGGAACGGGCAAAGCGGCAAGAAGAACTATCGACCGAATATCGCTGGCTCTGACGGGCTTTTCTCGCTCGGCATGAATAGCGGCGGTCCGACCGGTAAACGTCATAAGCGATCTGTTTGGTCGATCGCTACTCGTAAAAGCAAGTATGCCCATTATGCCGTGATGCCGGAAAAGCTGGTCGAACCCTGTATCCTAGCCGGCTCGAAACCCGGCGATATTGTCTTCGATCCCTTTGGGGGAAGCGGCACGGTCGCTGTAACTGCTGCGAAACTAGGGAGAATCGGAATCATGCAGGAACTAGGTCAAGAATATATTGATATCGCGCACCGGCGATACAAAGAGGAAGTGACTAGCGTCAATGACTAACGCCCTCATAATCAATGCAGATGCTTTATCGATCCCCCTTGCAGATCAATCGGTCCAGTGTATCGTGACCTCGCCACCTTACTTTGGGCTTCGCGATTATGGCGTAAAAGGGCAACTCGGACTCGAACGGTCGATTGAAGAATACGTTGAAAACATGCTGACTGTCTTCAGGGAATGTCGAAGAATCCTGAAAGACGACGGGACTCTTTGGCTGAATATAGGCGATAGCTATAATGCGCACTCATGCGGGCGCGGTGTTGTAGGTGGGATTGAAGGGAATCGGAAGAACAAGAGGGACAATACTGCTAACCGTAACAGGGCGAATCTCGCAACTGTGAAAGATAAAGACTTGATCGGTATACCCTGGCGAATCGCTTTTGCCTTGCAATCAGATGGCGCGGCAAGTCCTGAAACGATGCTCGTTATTGAACGTATGCGAACGGCGATCCTCGCAAGCTATGATAGCTGGGACGCCGTTCCAGATCGAGTCATAGCTGAAATCGAATCTCTTGACCGTGAATATGCAGATGCGCGCAAAGGCGGCTGGTATCTTCGATCCGACATTATCTGGCATAAGCCGAATCCGATGCCGGAATCGATTCGAGACCGACCAACGAAATCGCATGAATACCTTTTCTTACTTTCGAAATCGGCGCGGTATTATTATGACGCTGAATCAATTGCAGAACCGGCCGTACACGCCGGCGAAATCAGGCGAAACAACAAGAACGGCAAGAACGGCCAGATGGGGAAGTATGGTCAAACCAGACAAGGGCTTGCCAAGGATGGCGGTCTTGAAATCAAACCTACTCGTAATCGGCGAACTGTTTGGACGGTCCCTACTCAGGCTGTCCCTTATGCGCACTTTGCCACGATGCCGGAAAAGCTAATCGAACCCTGTATTCTTGCAGGGTCCAGGCCGGGCGATATTATCTTTGACCCGTTTGGGGGAAGTGGAACAACCTCGCGAGTAGCGGCGCAACTCGGCCGTCGCGGCGTGTCAGTAGAATTGAACTTCGACTATATTCAAATAGCGAAGAAACGCATATCGGAAGTACAGATACAACTAGGATTATAAAATGAACTATTGGCGCTGCGATGCTTGCGATCGTGCAAACCCTATGGCCGTTTTGAACTGCGAAGGCTGTGGCTCGCCGATTCCTCGTTCGTATGATAGAACACCGCTGCCACACCGCCGCACAACTGACTTGACTGACTTGCACAGAAGGGATCGCATACCTACAAAGCCGAAACCTTCAGAAACGGGAAGAACTCTGAGATGATAATAAACGCAGATGTAATCGATTGGGCGAAATCCTACTCTGGCCAGAAATACCATGCGCTTCTCTGCGATCCCCCTTATCATCTCGAATCTATCGTAAAGCGATTCGGTAAACCGGACTCCGCTCCAGCGAAGACCGGCGTTTATAGCCGCTTCTCGAAGGGCTTTATGGGGGAAACCTGGGATGGCGGCGGTATCGCCTTTCAATCCAATACGTGGTCGGCTTTATCAGAACACCTCTACCCAGGGGCTTTCGGCATGGCTTTCGCTGCGGCGAGAAACTTTCACCGCCTTGCAACTGCGATAGAAGACGCCGGATTGATTATTCACCCGGCGATATTCGGTTGGGTCTACGGGTCCGGCTTCCCTCGTGCTACTCGTATCAAACTGCCGGCTCCGTTCTGGAACCGATATCGATACGGAGCGCAAGCGATGAAGCCGGCTCTTGAACCGATTATATTGTTTCAGAAACCCTATGAGGGAAGACCAACTGACTGTATTGAATCAACTGGCGCCGGCGTCCTTGATATCGATGCCGGGCGCATAGGAGAGACAGGCGGCGAAACTCACGCTGGCGGCTTCCAAGATCGCTTCGTAGGTGGCAAGGTGGCGAATGGCGGCGTCAAGACCGACTTGACTCCGCGAGGTCGCTGGCCTTCAAACTTTATCCTTTGCAATGAGAGGTCCAGGAACCGCCTTGATCTTCAGGCCGGAACGAGGGCTTCGCAATTCTTTTACGCCGTACAGGATCGCCTTCAAGAAAGTAGCCCTGTATATTATTGTAGCAAGGCTTCAACGAAGGAACGAAACGCAGGTCTTTGGGATAAGAACCCTCACCCAACGATCAAACCCCTTGACCTTACTCGCTATCTCGCTTCGCTGCTGCTGCCACCAGAACACTACGCACCGAGGCGGCTCCTAGTGCCGTTCGCAGGAACGGGAAGCGAAATGATTGGCGCTGCCATTGCCGGATGGGATGAAATCACCGGAATCGAAATGAACCCCGCTTATATTGACATTGCTGAAAGGCGATCTCGTTACTGGCTTCCTTGCGATTCTAATCTATTGTAATGGCATTCTAATCATGCTATAATGTAGCGGCAACTTGCGCCGAATCAGGCCGTTGAATCGATTCAACGGCCTGAAACTTTTTTAGGAGACATATGCCCCAGCCTGTTTCTGCCATATATTTGAATAAGCAAACTGCGAGGGCTTCTGCTGCCTTGCTTGCCGCCGGCGCATGGGACGCTTTACCCGTTGCAATGCAATGCCCCACCTTTGAGTATATGACGCTCTATATGACTTATACTCGTGGTGGAGCAAACGGCGCATTTGAAATCGCCGTTGAAGTGAACGAAGAAGCTGCTGGAGGAACCTGGCACAGAACTACTGTTTATTCACCCGGAGCTGTCGCCGTGAACACAGATACGACCTCTTCTTTGCAAGCTGAAGGGATCGAATACGGCGCGGTTACTGCTGCTGCCGAGCGTGTCATCTTTGGACCTATCTTCCTCGGCGGTACACAGGAACGAATCCGCGTGTTCGCTCGTGAAACCGGCGCGGTCGCTACACCAGGAACGCTCGAAATAAAGGCTGAATATTCGTAATGACTACCCTATCTTATACCGGTAACTTTTACGAGGAATAAATCATGCCATTAGACCCGCTTCGCATTACAAATAAATCAGAAGGTAGCGGCGGCATTGGCGACATGCTGAAGGCAATCTACGATCCTGATAATGATGGCTGCGTAACTTGCGCCGATTCTGCTGCTGTTGCTAATACCGATTCCTTTGCAGATGAAGCCGGATATCTGACTGACATGACCGCACTTCAGGCGCAAGAACTAACAGGCGGCGGTAACACCACACTTCACTCACACCCGGCCGCTCCTGAATTGACTTCGAAGGGCGCTCGCGTATATGCAAACGCTAATCAAACAATCCCTAACGGCGGCGCTGGGACAAAACTTTCTTTCTCTACCGTCCGATGGGATACAGATGGACTTTTCGACATTGCTGACCCAACGAAACTGACAATCAAAACAGATGGCGTCTATATCATCACCGCCTTGATTGAATGGGCTATAAGCGCGAATGGTGTTCGTTACGTCGATATCCTTCTAAATAATACCGATTACATTGGCATTGAATCGCGGCAAGGCGCTAGCGCTGCGATCTATATGCACGCTACGAGTATCTACACTCTGAAGGCCGGCGATTATATTGAAGTCCTGGTCTATCAGAATAGCGGCGGCTATCTTGACGTTGTTTCTGAAGCCCAGGCTTCCCCTGAATTGACCGTCCAGCGGATCGGCGCATGGTCACCCCCGGCATAAGGAACGATAAATGTCTCTTTCTGTGACGAACAAAGGTCCCGATGGCAATTCGACCGCTACGCTAGCCGCCGCCAATGCAGCGCGGGACTTTAGCTATATCGTCCATGATCACTTTCATAATGTTGAAAGGTGGTTTGGCGCAAGCGCTGGTCAAGTCGCGCCGGGGATCAAAACCCCGGCCGGAATCGTCACGCCTTATCGCGTCACGACTAGCGCTGTTGCCGGCGCTCTCGGAACTGAAATCGCTGTCTTCAACGGAACCGAAACCTTTCTCGCCTTCCAAACGCTCTTTGACCCTCACCGCCTGAATATCGTAAACGTGCAAGGCGCGGCAACTTATATGCTGCGTATGGCCTTCAATGCGAACGGAGAAACGACTTTCGCCGCCGCTGTTGCAAACAACCATTATACGGATATTGTCTTCAAGGTTGATGCAACGAACAATGACTCGGTCCCGATTGATATCAAGTGTGGGCGAATGCCGGTAGGCTCGAAGGTATGGATAGCGGCCGCTAAAACGCCCGCTGGTCCAAGTGCTTACTGGATTGAATTCTACCTCGGTTGTCACGCCTACCCGGCGCGGCCAGGAATATAGGAGAATAGAACGAATGCCCTATAAGTCCAGATCCGAATTCCCCCCGGCGCTCGCTGCGATCAAGCCGCCATTGACTCCCGAACAGGCTACCGATATTGCAGATCAAGCAGATGCAATCGGAACCGGCGATGGCCGAAATGGCTGGGCAATAGCGATCGCAAACTTCAAGAAGACCTACCGCCCGTCAAAAGGCAGATGGGTAAAGAAAACAGGAAAGGAGGCAAGAACTATGCCACGAACTAAACGCGGCTCCGATGCCGCTGCCGACATTATGGTCGAAGCTGCTGAAACTCCTGAAATTCAGGAAGGCGGCTACGTCCCATACGGCGTAACCTCGTTTAGCCAATTGAAAGTCCTGGCTCAGGCCAGTGAACTTGCAGAAAACCTAAACGACCTTACGGAGCAACTTTACTTGATGCTTCGTAACATTATCACCGCTGACGGCGATATGGATCGGGTCCAGGCGATCCGGAATCTTGTTGGTGAATACATCACCGAGATCGATTCTGTGATGGGCGGTATGGAACCGCCGGAAGTCGAAGAACCCGAAGCTGCTATCGCTGCCGGCGAAGTCACCCCGACCGAGAACGCGAACACTTCAGAACCCGGTACTTTCGAAATGGCTGAATCTGCTACCCCGATTATCTATGAGGTAGAAGAAGCAGAACTTTCGGAAGCGCAAGCGAACGTTCTTTACATGAATGCTGTCGTCATTGAACCAGGCTGGGGCAATACTCGCGACAATAACTTCTACCCGCCTGAAATGCTCAGGGCAAGCGCAGAACGCTTCAAGGGCGCGAAGATGTATGAAACCGACCACCGAAACGATGAACGGTCTACCCGCACCTGGGTATCAACGATCACCGGAATCGAGGGCTTCACCCAAACCGGCGCGCCTATCGCTCGCATTGCCGTACACGATCCGAACTTCGCTGAACGCGTTCGCAACTTGAACGCGGCCGGTTTACTGTCTCGGCTCGAATGCAGCATTTATGCTGCCGGAAAGGCAGAACCCGGCTTCGAGGTGAACGGGCGCAAGGGGAACCGAGTCACCGAAATCACCGACGTTCACGCGGTCGATTGGGTATCCGCCGCCGGCGCTGGTGGCCGGGCGAACTCTATCACCGAATCCGCTGCGCCGGTCGAAGAAGAACAGAAAGAGGAAGTCCAGGTCCAGGCAGAATCCGAACCGGTCGAAGAACCGGTCGTCGTAACGGCCGAAACCGATGTGGCTGATACTACCCCTGTCACCGATGAACCTATCACCGAAGAACTAGCGAAAGAGGACTCTGGTCCGACCGAGGAACCCGCCGAATCCGATGAAGCTGTTGCTGAAGCCGATGTCCAGGCCGGCCCCGAACCGGTTGAAGAACAACCCCTCGCAGATGTCGAAGAATCCGCCGCCACCTCGCCGGAAACGCCGGAACCCCTGGCCCCCGTCGAAACCGAGGCGAGAGAAGAAGCTGCGATCCCCGTTCGCATGTCGGAAGGTGCGATCAATCTCGCCCTTGAAGGGCGATTCGCCCCTCTGATTGATGGCTTGCCAGAAGCGACCGTCACCCGCATTCGGGCAACTACCCCTATCGATGAAGCGGCTCTTGAAGCTGCTATTCGAACTGAAATCGCCTACTTGAAGGAAGTCTCTCAAAGTGGCACCCCGTTCGCCGTGCCACCGGCCGAGCAAAGCGCCAAACCCGTGCGCACCCTGGCTGAGCGTGAAGCTGAAGCTGCGCGCCTGGCTGCCAAAGTCGATGCGAAATATTTCAACAAACCTTAGAAAGGAGAATTAGACAATGCCTAAAGTTATTCGGCATAATTACGAAGTGTCCAGTGAAGGCGCTGTTCGTCATTGGGAAATTCCCTATGCTCGCCTTTCGGACCCGCTCCCTATCCCTACCATCCCTGAAAAGGTGTTGGGCTTGCTGCCCGGCTCCGAACTGACGGGAACCGTCCTGACTATCGATCCTGATACGTCGGTCGCCGTGATCGACTTCACTTGTTCGATGGTCTACCTTCATGAGGTGCGTAACGTCCTCACCTACGGCGGCGGCGTTGAAGCGACCTGGGGTCCGATCAATATCGGCGACCCGGTTTACTTTGACGATTCTGCCACCATGCCAGCCGGGACCTACCTCTCGACTTCCCCCCTGAACAACCTCGGCACGGCGAACCCGCTTTTCGGCCGTGTTGTTCCCTACCCCGTCGAAAGCGACGTCTTCCCGAAGGGCGCTGCTCTCGTTGGCTCTACCCACGACTGCTCTGTCATGCAGGTTGGCGCTGGCGCCGCCTAAACTCTACTGAAAGGAGAAATTAGACAATGCCTAATTCTGTTCGTTCCTGGCTGCGCGAATTGGTTGAAGCCGATCGCGCTGCTGAAGTCATCACGGCTGATGAAGCCGTGACCCGGCGTGATGCTCTTGATCAAATGATGCTTCACTATCGGGATATCACCCCTCGCCAGTTTGCCGAAGCTATGACTACCGCTCACTTCGCTGACTACTTTGGGAATGCCCTCTCTCGCATGTTCTACTCCGACTATACTACGAAGGCTGGCTCCTGGCGATCCTACACCTTCGCTGACACCGCTCCCGACTTTCGCGATGTTGAACGCTTTCGCATGTCCACCCCCGGCACGCTTCACCGCCGCCGCGAGAAGGCCGAAGCGAAGGCAACCTATGTCGGTACTACCAAAGTCGAATATCATGTTGACGAATTCGCTCGCCAATTCGACGTTAGCTGGCAGACTATCCTGAATGATGACCTCGGCAAGATCCGCGAGGTCCCGCAGGCTATGGCCAATGCCGCTCGCATGTTCGAAGACGCGTTCGTCTCGTCTCTCTATGACAATGCGACGACCCAGGGTACTCTCGCCGGTCTCGGCGCTCCCTGGGCTGGCACCGGCCGATTGACCGCTGCGAACCTCGCTATCGGTATCTCGGCAATGATGCAGCGTACCGATGCTGCCGGCAATCCGATTCAGATCGGTCGGCTCCATCTCGTTATTCCCCCGATTCTGCTGATTCAGGCGCAAACGATTCTCGAATCGCTCCTGATGGCCGGCGTCGCGACGAATGACAAGAACGTCCTTCCAAGCTTTATCGCTGGCGTGCATGTCGATCCCTATATCGCTACCGCTGGCGCGAACGTCCCATGGTATCTGTTCGCTGACCCGTCCGAAATCCCCGCTGTCACCGTTGCTCGCTTGCAAGGTGCTGACCAGCCATTCGTGGCTATGAAGGCTCCGAACTTGCAGATGGTGATCGGATCGGCTCCCGCCGCCTTCACAATGGGTAGCTTCGAGACCGGCGACATTGAATGGATGGTCGAAGATATCATTGGCGGTTGGGATGATACCAACTTCGTTGGCGTCACCGACTTTCGCGGTATCTACTATTCATCCGGCACTACGCCCTAAAATCCGGCGTAATCTCTCTGGCCAGCCCGATACGAACGATTATTCGGGCTGGCCGGTCCAAACTCTGAAACTCTATGAAAGGAGCGAGAAACAAAATGGCAAAGAAATCACAAACCGTCGTATCAGATACGCTTGAATCGATCCAGCCTGGAACCGCCGAAATGGAAACCTACTTGCAGGCCGGCTATCCCGAAATGGACGTCGAAACTGCCGAGGAAATTATCAAACTCGCAAAAGGCGATCCAGCCCGCTATCCCCTCGAAACTGTTCGCAAGGCAAAGGCTTTTCTTGAAGCGTATCGCAATGCCCCGGTTGCAATTGACCCGCGTCCCGGTTTGTTTACCGGCCGCTAGGAGATTGAAACATGAATAACCCCTTGACTCGGCTCAATCCGTTCTACCCTGGGCAATGGGGCGTCCCTGGTAGCGATTCGAACCTCGGACTCCGCTCGCTGCCCCTTGCTTCTGTCTACTATGTAGACGTGCTTCATCCGCTCGCCAATGACTTGAACGATGGCACTTCGCCTGACGCGCCGCTTGCTACGGTCCAGGCCGCCGCTGATAAAGTCCAGAATGCCTATGATGTGATTCTTGTCCGCTCTATGGGCATTGAATCCGTCGATACTCGTGTCTTCAGTGTTGGCCCCTCCAACGTTCGTCTTGTTGGCGTTGGCGGCTCGGATGAAAAGTCTTTCAATGGCGTTTACTGGTCTTCCCCGGATGGCGAACCTTGTATCACGCTGCGCGCTCCCGGTTGGCGCATTGAAGGCTTTCGCTTCGCCCCTGGTGTGAACTCGATTGGCGTTGAAATCCCGATGACCGGCGCTCCCGGCGTCGATCCTTTGGCAATGCCATTCTTCACTCATATCGAAGACTGTTACTTCTACGGCGCAAACCGTAACGCAGGTGATGGCTCTTTCGGTATTCGTATGTATGGCGGCGCTTACGAGATCACGATCAAGAACTGCCGCTTTGAATTCTTCTCTCGCGCCGGCGGCGCTGCGATTGGCGTGACTGATAACGCTTTCGCTAACCCATACCGAATCGTGATTGATGGCTGCTACTTCGCCGAAAACACCGCTCATATCGACTGTAATATCGGCGCTGGACGCGGCTTCGATTCGTCGGTCATTAAAGACTGCGTATTCTCTGGCCGGGCTGCGTCTCCGGGCGCTTCCCTGACAAACCAACTGACTGGCCCCGCTATCGATCTCACTGGCGGTACTGGCAACTTCGTCACCGGCAACAAGCTGGGCGGTATCTATCGCCTTCCCGCTGCCGGCGACTATACGCCGGGAACCAACGACTTCTGGGTCGGTAACTGGGCGGACCCCTCGCTGGAAGCTGTGCCGGGTACAACGGTCAATGCTTCCGGCATGACTGTTCTCCCGCCCGCCGCCTAACGCGGCCCTACTAGGCTTGAAGGTGGCGAAGTTCGCCACCTTCAAGCCGAAAGAGAGATTCGCTTATGCCATGCTCAGGTCGATTTGCTTCTGTTGATGATTACAATAATCTTCTTTGCGCGGCTGTTGATCTGAATGACCCTATTGCCATTGCAGATATTGAACGCGCTCTTGACCTCGCCGCGTCCGATGTGCATATGGCATTAGCCGCCGTAGGTGCTTGCGATTGTACTCTCGCTTCCTGTGCGCTTTCGTATCTGAAGAAGCTGAATGTCATTGATGCTGCCGTAATTCAGAATTGCCCCTGTGGCAACTCTTTCACGCCTGAACTTCGACAAAGCTGGCTCGAATGGCTAGAGAATCAATATACCCTGATACGAGACGGGAAGATCACACTTTGCGAAGGCGAGACCGGCGCTAACTTCCCGGCTTTTGCCCGTGCCGAGCATTCATGGACTGAAGCGAACGCGGCTCGTATCATTGAAAACGAACTCGCACGAATGCCATGATAAAGGAACTTGATAAATGGGCTGCGGCGGCACGATCACTAGGAGCGCGGCGCGTTCCACAGAACCCAGGTCACCTACCCTCGGAGAGGCCGGGCTTGTCAAGGTTGTCTATACCGGTTATTATGAAGTGCAATACTACGAAGGCGAAGCGACAAAGACGGTCTATATGTTTGGGCTTTTGCGCCGGGTTGGATACGTTGATGCTCGTGACGTTGCAGGGCTTTTCGCCCTTGAAGAAGATAGCCTTCCTATCTTTCAACTGAAATGAGGAACGAAAGTGGCTAACCCTCCTATCATCCTGAAGTATAGTGATACGCTGCCAAAGATGTCGGCGGCTATTAACGCGCAGGTCGAAAGAGACATTCTAGCCGCTCTTGATGCTGAAGCGAAACGGATGATAAAAGACTATGAAAGGTCTACCCGCACCTGGAAGCACAAACCGAAATTCGATTCGGTAAAGGCGGTCACGTCCTCGGGTCCAGAACTGCTAGTAGGAACCGACGATCCTATCTACGGCTACGTTGATCAAGGAACGCGACCGCATACAATCAAGGCGACCAAAGGAAAACGGCTCGCTTTCAATTGGGCGGGACCCGGAAGCTACAAGGCGAAAACCTCTCCCGGCTCCCTGAATTCTCGTGCTTCAAAGCAAACCGGTCCGACCGTGACCCCAAAGGTCGTTCACCACCCTGGCACGAAACCTCGCAACTTTACCGACGTTGTAATTCGAAATGCTGAAAAGGGCTTCTACCGCCGAATGGAAAAGGCGATAGAACAAGCGCTAAAGAAAGGAGGCTTGCTCTAAATGACAAAGAAAACGAAAGACCTTGAACCCTCGCTGCCTGAAGGCTACGCCGCCGTGAATCGAATCATGACGCGTGACGCTGCTACCCTTGTCGAATATACCGATGGGGTTGGCGTTGTCAACCGCTGTTATGTCCCGACCGATAAGATAACCGATGATAATACGATCCTCATAGAAGAACTTAACTTCGGAATCGCTTATGGTCTCGACTTCAATCGATTGACCGGAATCGCCGTGTCTCGTCAGGAGATCGCCGAAATCCTTCACGCTGCCGGCTTTTGGACGAAAGAAGACGTTCTGAATAACCCATCCGGCGTTATTCGTGCGCTTACTGAAACCCTCTCTAGAACGATTGGAGAGATTCTAAATCTTGCGAAAGGAGATTTATAAATGGCCCGAACTTCCCGTAAACTGACGCAGAATGACGCCAGCGTCTATATTCAATCCGAACCCGGCAAGCAGCCTGTTTACCTCGGAGAATGTATCTCCCTCGATTCAATCCCGAACCCCAGGCAGGGCGTTGAATATGGCTATTGTCGGAATCGCTGGGGCGGCTTTCGTAAGATTAGCCGCCGCACCTCCCCCCCGGACGCTATCTCGTTCACCATCTCGGAGATCGTTGGGAGCGCCGCGTCCGTCCTTGAACGGATGGCGAATGACTGTCAGGTCACGATTTATGCCACGCTCCAAACATGTGGCATGAAGGGCGTGTTTCAGAATTGGAACCGTGCCGCTGTTGTCCTAGACGCTGATAAACTGAATTCAACCCTGTCGAACGTTGCTCACCAGACCGACGACAACGATGTCACCTATGAGGTCGAATTTAGCGCGGCTCCACCCCGGTTTGACGTGCGAACCCTTTCGGCTTCTCGCAAAACTTCAACCCAAACCCGTGCCTTGAATACGCTCGCCCCATGCGGCTCTCCGAAATGCGGTACTGACTGTGGCGAACAGGTTGATGCTTGCGAAAACTGGGTCGCCGGTGCTGATGGCGCTCCCGCCGTGACTGCCGATCTCGAAAAGTCAGGCGACTTCGGCAATACCTGGGCGGCGGCCGCTGCTGACCCATTCCCGGCGGCTAATAATATCATGTCGGTCGTATGCGTTGAACAGGCCGCCGGCGTTGATCGCATTATCGCCGTTCGTGATACGATCGCCGGAACCCCGCTTGCAATCGCCTATACCGACAACCAGGGCGTATCCTGGACGACCGTCGCTGTTGGCGCTACGAACGCTGAAGCCGGCACGGGTCCGAAATGCTTGTTCGCTATCGACCGAGAGCATATCTGGCTCGGAACCGATATCGGCAATATCTACTTTTCATCCGATGCAGGCGAGACCTGGACGCTCCAATCAAGCGCCGTAACCGCTTCAGGTGGCAATGATATCAATGCCATTCACTTCGTTGATGAATATGTCGGTTACGCTGGCTGCGATGCTGACACGATCATCTATACAAGTGATGGCGGTGCGAACTGGTCTACCGCTGCTGCTACCGGCGCTGGCGGCAATATCAATGCGATCTTCGCCCAAACTGCGAACCGTGTCATTGTCGGTACTTCGGTAGCCGGCGATAGCCTATATATCACGTTCGATGGTGGCGTGACCTGGGAAGAGCGCAACTTCCCGAACAACGCGACGAAGACCGTAACCGATATGGACTTTATCGGCCCGGTTGGCATGATTATTGCTTCGACCGCCGCCCCTGTTTCAACGATCCTTGAAACGATTGATGGCGGCTATTCGTGGCGAGAAATCACCACCCCGACAAACACAGGCTTGAATGCGATTCGCATGTGCGAATTGAACCGCGCTTTCGCTGTTGGTGAGGTCACGACCGGCACCGCGACGATTGTCGAAATATCAGGCTAGGTCCAAACACCTGGCCCCTAATGCCCCGGTCTGGCGGTGGGTTGGTATAGGCTCCTCGCTCACCTAGAACAACTCGCCGCCTGGCCGGTGCAATAACAAAAGGAGCGAGAACCTTATGAAAGAATACATCACTTCAAGCGGCGCGAAGATCACGATCCGGCCGATTAGCCTTCTGGCTCATTCCATGATTGAAACCGGTGTTGAATTTGACTATCGGAATCGTGGTGAACCTATTGACCCCCCGACCTATGAGGTCGAAGTCGCTGGCGGCGCGAAAACCGTTATGCAGCACGATGCTACTACGCTTGACGTTGCAGATAACCCAGATCAATCCGCTGCGAATCATGCTGCCTGGGAATCGTATATCAAGGCACGGACGAAGATGGTCGAAGAGATTCGAAAACTCCAAACCCTGTTCTTGCTTGACGCGATTGAATTTGACTTCGAACCCGGCTGGGAAACCCGGCAACGGCGTTTCAAAATCTCTATCCCGGATGACCCGGAAGAAAAGCGCGTCCATTACATCACGACCGTTCTGCTGCCTACCCATGAAGAACAGATGAAGATCGTCGAACAGATTATGAGGCTAAGTGCCGCCGGCGTGCTTTCTGAAGAAGCGCTCGAGGCCGCTTCGAAATCCTTTCGGCGTAATGTTCAAACCGCCCCGGCAAGCGAAACCGATACCGATTGAAATCTATGAAAAGAAACTGCCAGAAGGGAAGTGGTCTCATACCTCTATCTTTTCTGCGCTGTATGCTGCCTATGAATGGAAGATTCGTCCGAGTGAACTAGGAATCTGCGCGCCTGAAGAAGACATAATCTATATGGTCGCATACCTTCACACCCATTCACTTATGGAACGAATCGAATACGATAATCGAGAGTAAAGCCGAAAGGAGGCCCCTTGTCTAAATCCGTAAAGATTGAAGCGCTATGGGATAATAAGAACTTCAAGAAGGGTCTTGACGAATTTAACAAGGGGCTGACTGACGCTCGCAAGAAGGGCGAAGAAACCGGTACAGGAACGATCTCAAATCTTGCGAGTATGGTCGGTAGCCTATTCGGTGGTAACCTCGGCGGTGCTGCTGCCGGCCTGAGCGCCGGCATTAGTGCCGTTGGTATCGCGGCCGGCGTGGCGGTCGCCGGTGTTGCTGCCCTCGGCGTAGGGATCGCCGTGGTCGCTTCGCAGATGAAAGACGCGATTGTCGATGCAACTGCCTACGCCGGCCGCGTGCAAGAATTGACCCTCGTTTCTCAAATGCTAGGCCAGAGACAGGGCTACACCCAAGAACAGGTTGAAGCGACTATCCAGGGCATTCGTGACCAGGGTATCACGGCTGATGTCGCGGCTCAACTCGTTTCGCAATTCTCCCGCTATAATCTTGACCTTGCGCAAGCTACCCAACTAGCGACCGTTGCTCAGGACGCCGCCGTCCTATCTGGCCGCAATTCTTCAGAAACACTAGACCAACTTCTCTATGGTGTCTTGACCTACAATAAGCGCGTGCTTCGAACACAGGGCTTGAATGTCGATGTTCGTGGTAGCTATGAAGCATACGCCGAATCCGTGAACAAGACGTCAATGGAACTAACAGAGCAAGAGAAGATTCAGGCGGTCTTGAATGCCACACTTACAGAAGGCGGCCGTATTCAAGGCGCTTATGCAATGGCTATGGAATCCCCTTCAAAACAGTGGCGCTCGGCCGCCCGTGATGTAGCTGACCTCCAGCTGACTATCGGTGAACCGTTCCTTCAAGCATGGCTCGTAATCACGATGGCTGTCCGTGAATTCCTGAAGACCTTGAATAAGGCTTTCTCTGAAGGTGGCGCGCTCAGGCCAATTCTTCTTGAACTCGCCGCCGCTGTGACCTTTGTAGCTGAAACGATTACAGGCGCGCTAGGTCCAGCGACCGAAACCGGAATTGGCTTGATCGCCGGCATGGCTAATGCTTTCTCCGATGCCGTGTCAAATGCTTTCGTATGGGGCTTCAATCTCGTTGCTGAATTTGCTACCGGTATTATTGAAGCCGGGTCTTCTATCCTGACGGCTGCGATCAACTATGTTAGCAAGCTGCTGTCTTACTGGTTTGCCCCAGGCTCGCCCCCGCGAGTAGCCCCTGATATCGATGAATGGGGAACGGAAGCGATGTCAGAATTCTTGCATGGCTTTACTGCCGCTGACTTTGATGTCCTCGGCAATATAAAATCCCCCCTGAAAGATGCGATCGGCTTGCTCGTTGATGATACGGCAAAAGCTACTGATATCTGGGCTGATACGATGAAGGGGCTTATCGCCCAACTATCTGAAGGCGAAGTCGGTGCTGAATTTTACGATCTGCTTCGTGACGCTGCCGGCGAATACGGCGAAGAACTCGTCTTGCTCGCCGAAAAGCAGATGGCGCTTGCAGATGCAGAAACCGCCGTAACCGATGCTGAAAAGCGGCTCGAAGAAGCGCGCAAACGAGAAGAAGACTCCGGGATGCGCGTCAATCAACAAGTGCAGGAATATAATGACATGCTGCGCGCTGGGGCTTCGAAAGAGGCTCTCGCTCAAAAGATGAAACAGATCAATGCTTCAATCAAAGAACGTGACGCGGCGAAGGTCGCTGCTACACAGGCCGAAGCGGACGTCGATGCGCGCAAAGAACAACTTGAAATCGTAAGGGAGCAACTGGACCTTCAGAAGAAACTAGTAGACCAACTGCTAGAACTCGCAAAGGCGCAAAAGGAAACCGACAAGGCTGGCGGCGGCACGACAAAGGAACCGAAAACCGGTGGCGGTCGCGCTGGCGGCGGTGGAGCAGAACTCGAAGAAATGCCGGTTGAAATGTTTGGCGGCGGTGGCCTTCCCGAAATCGGCTCCATGTTTGATGAAGGGATGCTTGACATAAAATCAAGGATCGGTCAAGCTATGACCGATTTATGGGCTGAATTGAAGGCTCGGATATGGGTAGCCCTGAATAGCGCTCGGCTTGAAGTCAAGACCGCCTTGATGAATCTCGGACAATCGATCGCGAATAGCCCGCTCGGCCAGGCTCTTATCGGTGTATGGGATACGATAAGAGGTGTGTTTGGCGACAAGCTACTTGCGATCGGAGACACGCTAACCGGATGGTGGACCGAACACGGCGAGTCAATCCGAACAATCAATGATGCAATCGGAAGCTTTGCTCAAGGAATCTTCATTGGTATTGGCGAAGCCGTGACCGCCCTAGTCGGTTATATTGCAAACTTCTTTGCCCCGCTTGTAGGTCCAATGATTGAAGGAATCACGAAGGCAATTGGCGATATCGTTGATCTCGTGACTCTCGAATTTGAAGCGCTTGGCGAAATCTTTGATTGGATCGCTGCCTTGTTTAGCGGCGATAAAGAGGGCATGGCGGAATCTGCTGAAGAACTGAAAACGATCTTCGCCGGTATCTGGGACGAAATTGTCTCTGCCGCTACAAACGTCTTCCAGGGTATTGTCGATGGGGTCAATGATTTTATCGTTTCTTTGATCGCCCTGTTTCAACCGATGGCTAATGCTATCGTGGCCTGGGGAGCGCAAGCGATAAAAGACGTAGGCGAGTGGTTTGTCGGAATCGGCGAATCGATTGGCGGTTTCTTTGAAGACGTTGGAGCATGGTTTGCGCAGGCCGGCGAAGATATCTGGACCGCGATCACAGATGCTTTCGCTGACGTTGGAGCGTGGTTTACCGACATAGGGCAAAAGATATGGGACGGAATCACTGGCGCCGTCTCTGCTATCGGGCAATGGTTTGAAGACACCTTTAGCCCGGTTGTCGAATTCTTTAGCGGAATCTTTACCGACGTAAAAGACGGCGTGACTGACAAATTCGAAGAAATCAAAACGAACGTGACAGATAAATTCGAAGAAATCAAAACGTTTATAAGCGATACGATCACTTCAATAAAAGAATTCTTCCAGCCCCTTGTAGACAAGGTGAAAGAGGTCTTTTACGTCATTGGCGAAGTAGCTGCCGCTTTCATTGAACCGGCGAAAGAGCGGCTCGCTGCCGCTGTTGCCTGGATAGGGGAAACCGCTACAAACCTATGGAATGGAGCAAAAGAACTTGTCGCCGGTGCTGCTGCCTGGATAGTAGAAACGGCTACTAAAATATGGGATGGCGCTGTTTCGATCTTCAATAAGGCGGTAACCGCTCTAGTCGGATTCGTGACTGACTTATGGAGCGATATATCCGAGGCTTTTACCGTTGCCTGGGGGTTCCTGGTCGGGATCGTTACAAGTATATGGGACGGTATCAAACTCCTATTCGAAACCGCGTTCAATGCTGTTGCAGGTGTGGTAACTACTATCTGGGAATTTATCAAAACAACGTTTACGGATGCGTTTAATGCGATTGTCGAATTCATCACGCCCATATGGGAAAAGATAAAGGAAGTCTTTTCTCTCGCTTTTCAAGCCGTATCTGACAAAGTGACAGAAGTATGGGGCATTATCAAAACTACGTTCGAAACTGTGTTTCAAGCTGTATCTGATAAGGTGACAGAAGTATGGGGCATTATCAAAACTACCTTTGAGACCGTGTTTCAGGCCGTATCCGACAAGGTGACAGAAGTATGGGATATTATCAAAACTACCTTCGAAACTGTGTTTCAAACTGTGTCAGATACGGTGTCAGATGTTTGGTCTGATATAGAAACCGCCTTCACTACGGCTTTCGAAACCGTGAAAGGAATCGTAACTGATACATGGGCTGATATTGAATCCGCCTTCACTACGGCGATCACGAATGTTAAGGGCTTTATAGATGGCCTCGTAACCGATGTCAAAACTGCCTGGGAAAACTTGAAGACCGATACGACCTCGACCGCGACGAATCTTTGGACCGACATAGAAACTGCCTTCAATAACGGAATCGGCCTTGTCAAAACCGCCTGGGAGAACTTCAAGACTGACATAGAGACAGGCTTTACGAACTTCACGACGTGGATATCCGATACATGGGACACGGCCTGGGCTGGCCTTCAAACTATTGTCGAAGACACGGTAGACGGTATCATCATAGCGATCGAGGACCTATTCGGCGTTGATCTTCCTGATTGGCTCGGAGATTGGCTGATTGGCGATGTCAGTGTCAACCCTAGTACAGGTCAAATCACGCCACGCGAAAGGGGGGGCCCGGTTGAAGCCGGCGAATCCTATATCGTAGGAGAGAAACGCCCTGAATTATTCGTCCCCAAAGAGGATGGCTACATCTATCCCTTGACCGGCAATCGTGGCGCCGTTGATATCGCCGCCCGTGTGCGCGATAATAAAGCCGTGAATCCGATTACTAGCGCTGCATCTCATGTTGTGACCGTGTCTATCGGAACCGTAACTATAAATAACGCTACTGACCTTCGTACCTTTGAGCAATCTGTCTTGCGCGCTACTAGGAGGGCGCTGTCTGTATGAGCGGGACTTTCTTCATAACCGATGGTACTGATATCGTTCATCTAGTAAGCACGACCGCCGGCTTCAATGTCAATGAATGGAAGCCGGCAGCGGCGTCTTACAAGAATGACGGCGAATGGGTTGATAGCCCCCTGAATGAAGGGCGGCGACCTGTTTTGGCGAAATTCGCCAACGTATCCGATTCCTTTAGCCTTGCCCTCTCTGGCCAGAATCAGGATATCGTAATCTCTCTGACTAGGGCGCTCCGGAATATAGGAGAGAAGGCGCGAGAGTATTGGCAATCCGAATCGCAGGTCGAACCAGTATGGCTTGTCGCCGTCGGCTCGTGCGAAACTAATACTCGCTATGCTCTAGTCTATGCGATCAACGCGCCTTCAGATGATAACCCCTACGCCCCGCCTTTTGCTGGGGAACCTTCGGCTATTGATGAATTCGAGGTCACGATAGAGCATAGCCCCTGGATGGATACGGGGACAGGTGATTCGACTTGTCTGCCGCTAAATTCAAACGGGCGTGGATTTCAGGTCGCGAGGAAACCTTTCGGGCTTGCCTTTACTCATTCTGCTAGCTGTACTATCCCCGCTGCCACTTATGCGGCGAATACGCTTTATCTCGGTAACAACGGCGCCATCAAGCGATCTGGCGTGATGTTTGCGCTAGACGTGCCGAAAGGCGCTCGAATCCTATCCGCTTTTATTCAATTCTGGTCGCGCCTTACTCTTGCGACCGTAACTGTGAACATCACTATCAAAGCAGAAAACGCAGACAACCCGGTCGCGTTCACGACCGCAGCGAACCTCGCTGCTCGGACAACTATCGCTAATACCGTTGCGTGGAATAATTTGCCGGCTTGGACTATCAATAATCCCTATAATACCCCGGACTTGACGGCGATGGTGCAAGCTATTGTCGATCGGCCCGGCTGGATATCTGGCAATAATATTGACTTCATCTTTGATGATAACGCTAGCACGGTCGGCTCTTATCGCTCCCCCCTGGGTCATACGAACGCAGCCTATTCGCCTTCGCTGGTTGTCGTTTATGAATACGACGAACTTGATGCAGCGCCGGGAACGGCTGCTCCTGTTTGTGACGTTGCAGGTGGTTATGCTCCGGTAGCTAACTACTTCGCTCGGTTAGGGCTGACCCATATCTTCAATTATGACGCTTCTGCCGGAACCTATAGCGGTAACCTACTCGCTGTCGCTCCCCCCTACACCTTACTTCCCGCCGCCATTGGCGCGGGCGATCAAGTCTACTTCGGTATTGACGCGACCGCCGTGCCAAACGCTGCTCAATTCCTGAATCTCGTATTCAGTATATTGCAAGGTGCGAACGTCAATATAGGTGCGTGGGCTTTATGGTCTGGCGCCGGCTGGGTCCCCGCTTTTAATACGCTTGACCTCACCTCGAATTTATCCCTCACAGGCGAACGCTCTGTCTCCCTCGCCCCTTACTATAATACCGGAACCGCTCAAACAACTATCAATGGCGTTACAGGATGGTGGGTTAGATTCAACGCGACTGCTGTGACCGGTGCGCTCCCGGCGATCATTGAAACCGCTCCGTACATAACCTGTTGGAACTGGCTTGAAGTGAACGACGCTGATATCCCCGGCGATATCGGTGCGATCCTAGCACAGAAACTTCGCTACCTCGGCTCTGATTCTAGCGGCCTATACGGAATCGAGAACGTTGTCTTTGGGACTCGCTCCGTTGCGCGTGGTCCTCTCTTTGTCTCTTGTCTCAACTGCTCTAATACCTCGCTTCCCTTGAATTGCACCTTGACCGTACCAGGTGGCGCTTCAGGAACCGTGACAGCTGACACCCTGGCCCCGGCAGGTTACAACGTGACTTCTTCCCCGGTCGGAGCAGGAACGATAACGCCGGTTGTCTGGACATTTAACGATCTCTTTGTCTCGACCGGCTACACCTACGGCGGCGCTAGCCCGGCCGCTCAATGGGCAGGTAAATACCGAGTATTCCTTCGCTATTGGCATAACCTTGCAACCCCGAACTATATTAACGCGCGGCTCGGTTTATACGAGGTTGCGGAGGGCGCGGGGGCAAGTATTCAGATAGACCAAACTGGCTGGCTAAATCTGCCCCGGCAAAACGTTGTCGCTCAATATATACCCGCTGTCGTTGACATGGGCTTACTCCAGCTGACCTACGATCCTGACCGCGTTGGCTTCCAACTACGACTAGAAGTCGAGTCTTCCTCTGCCTTTACTGCTCGCTGGCTTGACGTGATTCTTATCCCCGCAGATGAATATCACGGCGAATTTTACCAAACGAATAATCCTATCACCTCGCTGCGGAATAGCTATCCCGCGAAAGACCTTGAAACCGAACTTTGGATCAATCCGATGCGCGTGCCGAAATCGCCGCTCTATGCCTCGGTTATGTATGGCGGTACAAGTGTAGACGCTGGCAAGTTTATCGCTAAATGGCGGCAGATAACCGCCGGCCTTCCCGTCGTGGCGCCCGACGTCGGCGGTGAGAGAATCTACTTCCTGTTTCGGAATGACGCTGTTAGCTGCTATCTCGCGCCCTGGACAGAACTTGTCGGCGTGACCGCTACCCGCTGGGCGCGCTACTTCTCAATGAGGGGCAATCAATAATGACCGTCACAGAACAGACAGGTCTGTCTATTGAGATAAATCCTTCGCTCTTTGCGAGAGATTTTAGCCGCACCTATGACAACGTGTCAAACGGAATCGTAGGCTATGAACACGAAATAAGCGCACACGGCGGCTACCTCTCTGCTCGCATTGACTTGACTGTCGATCAACTGACCTTTACTGACTGGCTGAATAACGGACTCGGTAGAGACGCCGTAATCAAGAATAGCGCCGGGCAGATTGTCTTTCGCGGCTTCATTGACACGGTGTCTGGACAAGTAGGCGGCGTGCAGGTGACTATCGGTCCCTTGATGGATATCGGGAATCGAATCTCTGTCGCTTACACGCCGATTGACTACAACGTCTACCCCGCTGCCACTGGCGCCGAAACTGTCACCCCTATCGCTGAAGACCTTGCTAGTCAAGCGCGCTATGGCATCATAGAAAAGACACTCTCTGCCGGTCAAGTCACGCAGGTACAGGCCGAGCGCGTTCGTGCGGTGGCTCTATCTGAAATGGCTCTCCCTAAACGGTCCGCCCCTGACACCTCTATATCGCCCGGTGACGGACAAACGAGAATCCCCGTAACGCTAAACGTATTAGGTTATATCAACGTCCTGAAATGGTATATCTATAATAACGGCTCGCCGGGTGTGACTACGCTCTCTCAAAAACTGCTCTCTATAATATCGGGCGATCCTAACGGGATTATAAGCACTTCGCTCGCCTTTCTTGATTCAAACGCTCTTGCCGTCCCTACCTCAACTGAAATGAACCGGTTTGCCTTCGACCAGATTGAAGAACTCATGACCTTCGGCAATGATACAACGGATGACCGGCGTAACTACGGGATATACGGCGATCTAAAATTCGTCTTTGAAACCCCGGACAAGGTGATCAAATATTATTACTATCTATCGGATCAAGGGCAGCGTCTTATCGCGACCGGTGGCAGGGCGATTCGCCCCTGGGATATAAAGCCAGGTTGCTATATATTTGTAGGTGATTATGCGCTCGCTTCAGAACCCCCCGCTACTTCTGTCGCTACAATAAATGATCCTCGTGTCATCTTTATTGAGACGGTCCGCTATACCGCTCCTTATACAATTAGTCTTTCTGGCGCTAAATCTGAAAGGCTCTCTATCGCGCTTGCGAAACTCTCTATGGGAGGCTACTAGCCTATGCCAACGCCAAACGATGCCATGATAAAGGGGATGGAATCTTACTTCCCCCGGTTGTCCTCGCCTTCCTATACAGCCGGCAACGTCGCGAGTCTATTCCTTCAACTTCCCTTTATCCGTGCTTACTGGCCTATGAGTGCGAATGGGCTGAACGCGGGGGCGATTCTGCTGCGCGATGTTGCCGGACGGCTTGACCTTACGGTGAGTCCGTCTTGCTCTTTAGGTTATGACCGCCTTGCTCCATACGCTTCGTTCTTGCGCGCTTCGAGTCAATACGCCGCCTATCCGGACAATGAACACTTTGACGTAATAGGAACCGAGGCCTATATGCTAAACCCAGGCTTGACCCTCGGCGGTTGGCTCTACTTCGATTCGCTCGTGTCTGGCCAGGGCATTGCTAGCAAGTACTATTCGACGACTAATCAAAGGGCTTACAGGCTTTATCAATCAGATGCCGGCGGTAGCATTCGTTTCTCTGTTTCAAATACCGGCGCGGCTGATATATCGGTAACTATCGCGGCGGCTACAAGTGGCATGATCGCAAGGTATTGGCGGTTTATCGTTGCGCGATACAGCCCGTCAAGGGAACTGAAGATCTGGAACAACTCTACAACTAACGAATATTATGAAATAAATACGACAAGCATTCCCGCTAGCTTGTTCAATTCGACCGAACCATTTGAATTGGCGCGGTCGAATCGAACCGGGTACTTCAACGGGAAGTTTTCTAATTGGTTTTTTGCCGCTGGCTACCTCTCTGATTCGCAGATATGGAACCTTTGGCAGAACACCCGGTATCTCTATATTTGATCTACTCTTGAAAGGAGAGAAAAGACAATGAACGAAATCCCAGAACCGATTGTACAATTTATCTCGATCTTCCTTGAAGCTGCGCTCCCGCTGCTGATGGTCGCCCTCGTCGGCTGGCTCACCCCAAAGGCGGTCGCCGCCTGGCGCAACTTGAAAAGCGATCGCCCTGATATCGCCGCTGTTCTTGAAGCTGCGGCCGGTATCGCGGTGAAGGCCGCCGAGCAAGCGAACCTCGCCGGCTATATCGATGATAAGAAGGCTTTCGCTGTCAAATACATTCAAGACCTACTCGCCGCCCAGGGCTTATCTGGTATCAACGTGGCTGCGATTGAAGGCGCGGTCGAAGCGGCGGTATGGGAATATCTGAATCAGTATCTATCCCCTGAAGAAATCGCTGCGAAGAAGGCCGCTGCCCTCGCCCCGCCGAAATAAGAAATGGCTACCCTCGCAAGCGCGAGAAGCGATGCTCAAAGTGGCTCGAAGACCAAACCCCGGAAGCGAACCGAGAAGGACGCCATGACTACCGAACCGAATCAGATAGGCGAATTAAGAAGCATGATAACCGCTCTATTCGAGGACCTAAAGCGCACTCTTGCTGAAATAGAAGTAAGGCTGCGTAACATTGAAAACATCACTACGGCCGAATTGGCGGTCTTGCGCGAACGCGTTGAAAGACTCGAACGCGATATCAACGGTTTAGGCGAGAAGGTGGCTCGATTTGATAACGACCTTGATGAATCGAAATTCACCATCAAGATTCTGAAGTGGCTGCTTGCCGGCGCTACTACGATCGTCGTCGCCCTGATAATTGCCTATCTCTCGGAGAAGATCAAAAATCCCGCTGTTCCCTGATTCGCTTGCCGTTCTGCTGCCTTCGATTCACGTCAAGCCGCCTGGCCCCCATACCAGGCGGCTTTAGGTTACTCTGGCCAGAGATGCGCAAAAGTGGCGAACTTCGCCAATTCGCTAACGAAACTCTAATCTTCTATCCCTTGACATTCTATCAGGATGGCCTATAATAAAAGCAGGTTGCAGGGATCGTTCTCGAAGGAAGCGTCCTTCTTGCTAAAAGACTCGTGATGGGTTTACCTACCGAATGACTTGCAAGGGACTATAACAAAACGAGGGCGATCCCTACAACAAACCGAAACACAGGAGACAGGCGAAATGAACGGACTTTGGAGAATGCGCGACGGAACAGATATAGCCATAAGCGACATGTCAACGCGCCATATCGAAAACACGCTCGCTATGCTAAAGCGGAAAGGGTTTATTAGCCTTTCTGAAAAGGCCAGCGTAATTGATGCGATCGTAAAATACGAAACGCCTTTACGTCTCGAAATTTTAGGCGATATGGCAGAAGCGCAGGTGTCCGCTGACTTCGATCAACTGTTAGATTATAGGTTTCGCGTCAACCCTTCCATTGATGAATTAGAGGCAGAACTAGCACGCCGAAAACAAGAGGATCATAAATAATGAGTAACGGCTTTTATCGATACGTCCCAGGAACCGACTATACCGCACTTGCAAAAAAGAAACTCGCCGATAATGCAGATCGGATGGTCGAACAGGACCTTGATAGTATGTTCCTGTCATATGTTTGTACCGACCTAACCGCTCGTGTCTATGAACTATTAGCAAAACTCGACAACTCCGACGGGCTTGTCGAATTCCCCGTTCTCTATACCCTTGAAGGGCGCAAGGCGAATGCTCGTGCTGTGTTTACTCGATTCGGGCTTCGTTGGGCGCTCTGTGACGAACGCGGCGACTTTACCGGCGACTTCCTTCCATACCGCCCTCGCAAGGCTTCAACCCTGGCGAAACGCGGTTACGAAGAACGCCTAGAACTGCTGCCGGCCGGCGTGCGCTTGTTTGCGCAAGGAAGCGGCATGGCAGGATTATCGACCGCTACGGTCGGTTATGTTCCTGATTATTCGAAGATTTATCCGAAAGGAAACAACTAATGCCCTACCACCCTATATCTGCTGCTGCGAAACATTATAGCTACATGGTCGCCCGCCGCTCCTTGATTGACGCGATTGAATGCGATCCTTCCCGGTATCCCTTTATCACGAAAGACACCTTCGAAACCAACGAAGAATTCTTCGACCGGATGGACCGCCAGATACACGCCATGCGATCCGTTCTCGCTTATCATTCGAAGAAACACCAGAACGCATAGAAAGGAAATTCTACATGGCTGAAACAACAAAACGCGACGAGGTACAATACCGACTAGGCTTCGCTGCCGCCCTGGAACGGCTTCAATCGCTCGACGGCGCATTCGAGTCTATTCTCTCCGAAGGAGGGCGATCCGTTATAACCGCCCTGATTGATGAGACGAACGCCACGATCAAGGCGATACTTCCAGAAGCTGCGAGAGAGGAAGAAGAAAACGATCCCTCTGAAAGAATCGCTTTCTATGAAATGCAATACAAATTCTTGCAGGTGGAGCATGGCAGAAACTTGAAGAATCTCACCACCCTGATTCACTTACTTGATAACTTTGCTTTCGTGCTTCAATCTAACCGCTCGGACGCTGCGAAACTCCGACATATCAAGCGCCTTATCAGGCAGGTGGGGGTAAAATGATTGGGCCGGCTGTGCCAAAGACTTTCGACTTCGGCTCGTTCTTTTCAGGGATTGGCGCGCTTGACCTCGGATTGATGCGCGCCGGTATGCACCTTTCTTATCAATGCGAGATCAATACCGAGGCTTGCCGCGTGCTTCAGGCTCGCTTCCCTTCTACCTTCAATCATGGAGACATAACGAATGTCAAAGAAGATCAACTCCCTTCAACCAGGCTTATCGCTGCCGGATTCCCCTGTCAAGACCTCTCCGTCGCCGGTAGCCGCGCCGGTCTCGCCGGCGCCAGGTCCGGACTCTACTGGCAACTTCACAGAATTATCAAGGCTTGCCGCCCTGACTGGCTACTCCTTGAAAACGTTCCTGGACTTCTATCGTCCAATGCCGGGCGCGACTTCGGAACCGTCCTCGCTTCGCTGGACGACCTCGGGTATTGCACGGCGTGGCGCGTGCTTTCTGCTACCGACTTCGGCCTTCCCCAAAGGCGCAAACGGCTGTTCCTTGTTTGCTCTCTTGGACGAGACGCCGCCGTCAAAGTGCTATTTGACCAAACAGGTATGCTCTACGATTATGCTCCGGGCGAAGAAGACCGGCAAGACGATCCCTTCACCTTTGGTAGATGCGCTCACCCTGACCCTTTCGCGATAGCCGCCTACACGATCCAACGGAATGACTCAGGGAAAAGCAAACGCAAAGATAGACCGAATGGCGGTCTCTACATCACAGAAACAGATAAATCGTTGACGGTTGGATCGCCTAATCAGGTGGTCATTGTAGAGAACTGCGAAGACCTCTCTTCTTATCTCGTTCGCGATTTATCAATCAACGAACTGGAACGCCTTCAGGGACTCCCTACCGACTGGACCTCGCCTTCCCCTATATCCCACCGCCGTCAACAACTCGCTAACGCCGTGCCGACCGCTATCGCCGAATGGATAGGCTCCCGTATACTTCAATACGATAATGAAATTCCCTCTTGACTTTTATCACTCCCTTGCTATATAATCATTTTATCAATCCAGGGCTGCCTACTCCTCAGACCTAATTGACATGCGATTCACCTCAAAACGATTTGGACGCGTTACCGATAAATGTCCTAGCCTTGTGGCCCTAACCTCCCCACGATGGCTACACGGTAAAGGAAGATAAGCGTAACCTTCCCCTTCCACCGCCTTCTTCAATCTGCTGCCCTTCCCTTTCTCCCTTGCAAAAGCGCCGTTCGCTCCAAACGGCGCTTTTCGCTTCCTTATCCGCGCTTTCTCTCGCGATTCCCTCTCTTTTACCTCACACTTTTCTCACCTCTCCAGGTCCATCCCTTGCTCCCTATTGCATACCCTTTTAGATAGAAGGCACTCGCTGCGATCCGATACACACGAACACGCCGCGAACGCCTTTGGGTAGCCCTACGAGTATCATTCTGATAGCCTACGATTTTAGAAAAGTGAAGGCGAGAGACGCGCGTCTCTCGCCTATGGTGTGTTCCCCGTGATAGATTAGATCGTGCTGCGCTTCTTTGGCAACTTTGCGCAAAACGATTCGAGAGACTCGGTTTCAATCCGCCCATCCGGGTAGATGGTATGAATGCTCCATGATTTCTTCGATGCTACCCGTGTGGTCGTTTGGATATAGACCGGCGCTGTCACCTTCAGGATGGCCGCGACGTAAAGCTTGCCGCGCCAGATCTGTGCTGCCTGGTAAACGATCGAATTCGAGTGTGGGTCAAGTGCTACCCAGGTATGGTCGCCCTCGGTGTTATAGAAGGCGATTTCTCCACACCCTTGCCAGGCTTCGGTCAACTTGTCGCAAAACAAAACGAGGACTCCGAGTGTTCCCCGGTCGGTCGCTGGCGGCGTAGATTCAACAATAAGACGCCGGCCGGCTGCGCTGAATTTCAATCGGCCTGGGTTGATTTTACCGGTCAAGTCAAAGTCTTCGGCGAACGTGATCTTCAGGTGACCTGGCCCTTCGGCTGGCACGCCCCAGGGCTTCGAGACTTCGACCGAACGTCCTAAACATAAGGTGGTATATGGCATTTGATTCTTCCTTTTGCCGGGTCTAACCGCCTACCCGGCGAGGGCTGTTAGCTATGGCGCCGTGCAGGTCTTCTTTTCAATGTGGATCGTTTCAACGAACAAACCCGCGCCGGTCTTGTCCTTGAAGGCGATCTCAGAAAGAGGCTCGCCGATGATGAAGGTATAATCGCCGGCTTCGATCGTGGCGGCGAAACTGCCATCCTCATAGAAGGTATTGACCTTGTTGCCGGGGCTGCCGCCGATATGGCAGGTCTGGACCTCGACTTCGACCGCTGCCGGCTTGCTGCCGCACGCGCTCAAAATCAGGGCGAGAAGCATGACAAGCAGAACGGTCACGGCGAATCGGCCGGGGCTGGCCTGGCCCTTGGGGCTGAAGGTGGAATAGTGATCTGAATACATTGATGGACTCCTTTTCTCAAAACTTTGTTTGAAACCCGATTAGGCTCTTTGGGACGGCGACCGTATAGAGGTCGTCGTCGCGAGTGATTTCAATGAATCCGTATTCTGCGAGAAGGCGAAGATTATCGGCGATCTTCGAATCCGATCGCGCTTGCAGGATTCCTTGACCGGCGTAGGTTTGGGCATACACCGCGTGATAAAGGGCTGAAGCCGCCTTGCCGCGTTCGACCTCGGCTTTGATAGCCCGGCGTTCGTTTCGTGAAAGGCGGCGACGTGCGATAGGTTTATTCATGGCTAATCCTCATCCAGGTATTCGCAAACTTGTTCATAGGTCCAGGTGGTGACTTTGACGATTCTCGCGTTGCCCCAGAAGCTGGTCGCTTGCTCCATAACCTCTTCGACATTCGGATCGGAGAGGCCGAGCTTGCGAAGGTGTTTCGCAAGGTCTTCTAATAAACTAGATTTAGACGGTACTGCTGGTTTATACATTTCTGGCTCCTGTTTGAATGACTTGATCTGTTCTGATTATATCGGCATTCTGATAGAATGTCAAGGGGCAATTTTATCTTACTCTGGCCAGGGCTTCGTATTCTTCCCGGCTATACGATAATGCGATCGCGTCTTCATATAATAATTCAGATCCGTCGTCGAGGTAGCAAACAACCTCGCCCGGCCCGTATAGATTCACGTTGACCCATGCGCCGCCGTGCTTCATAAGCCGATAGCCCTGGCACCAGGGGCAAAGACAAGGGTCGTCGATTCCTGGCCCGTCATAGTCGGTTACGACTTTATTGCAGCGGTAGCAAACTTCTGGCTTCTTGTTCTTGCGATGTTTTAGAGACATGGCTAATTCACTTTCTGTCGCCGGCGATTCTTGGCGATCCCGGCGATCTTGAAATTCAGGCGCGCTTCGTAATGCGCGCCGGCGTTGAAGTGGACCGCCGTTTCAGGCGACCGAACGACGACCGGCACGGTCGGACCGGTTTGGCGACCCGTCTGGACCTCGCCCGTCGAATTGCAAGCGAGACAAGGATTCGAGTCCTCGCCTTGCATGACAAACCCTTGACCCTGGCATGATTGGCATTTGATTGTATTCATCTTCTGTTCCTGTTCTGTTCTGACTGACTTGATTTTAGGCTCGCTGCCCTTGATCTGTCAAGGGCTTGCAGGGAGCGCCCCCTTCGCTCCCTGGCCTATGGTTGATTATGCGTTCATGTTGGCGGTAACTTCGTCGGTCACGGCGATAGACGAATTGTCGATGGCGATGCTGATATCTGAGACGATCCCGAAGACCGATCCTGAAGCCATCCGGAACATGGGATGGAAGCCTTCAGGAACTTCGGCGAAAGGCGAAACCGAGATGACGTTCTGGCCGCTGGCGATCCGGGCGGCGATTGAATGAGAGCATTCGCTCTCAGGATTGAAGGTCCGAAACTCGCAATCGCAGGTCGAATGGCTACCTTCGACCGAGACCGAATGACCGCCGACCGTGAATGTCCCGTTGCCTTCGCTGGTGACCTGGGCGTCAGAGATGAAGCGCATGGCCTTCGCTATGAAGGACTGTTGGCGGCTGTTGTCGACTTTGTTGCTGAAGGTGATGGAAGAGGTTTTCATTTCTGGCTCCTGAAGAAATTGGTTTGACTGACTGACTTAACTATCTATATTATACCGACATGCTTATAGAATGTCAATAGCAGAAAGATTAGAATTAGATTAGAGTTTTGGACCTGGCCCCATACGAAGAGAACGAAAGAGAGGTCTGGATATCCAGACCTCTCTTTCTCGCTGGCTGCTGCCTTGCAGCTATACCGCCGATTCCGCTTCTAACATATCAATACCCAGGTTCGCATACTGGACTAGCCAGCGCGCTGCTTCGATCGGGATGGCCTGATTAATTGTAGCGAGAGATCGCCACATGCTAGCGTTTCTGTCGAAGAAGAGAATCTCGCCGCCTTCGATCTTGTAAGCTTGTTCGACTTCGATCGTGTTATCGTTCATTGGGTCCATCTTATTCCATCCTTTCTTCGAGGTTCAATCCGGCTGCGTAGGCTTCACGGGCATTCGCCGCGCCTTGATCGTTGCTCTCGCCGAGGGCGACCTTCAGGCTTTCAACCTGGGCGCGCATTGCTGCTAATTCGGCCTTCAGGGTTTCAACCTCGGCCTGAAGCCGATCGGCGCGCTCTTGCGCCCCAAACCCTGACATAGCATCATCGGCTTCGCGGTAGGCGCCACAGTGGCAACAATAGAAGGCGTGGCCTTCATCAGGATACCATTCGTGGCCTGGGCAAGCCGCTTCTGCGGCGGCTTGCTTCTTTGATTCTTCCGCTTCGCGCGCTTCGTAAGCAGCTTTGGCTTCGGCGTTCAGTTCGCAAACAGTTACATGGGCTTTATCCGTCATTATTAATCCTTCCTTCCTAGTCTTCACGTGAATATGGATAGTAGAAGGCGTGTCCCTCGCCGCAAAAGCGGCAGCGTTGGTATTCGCCATCTGGCATTTCATACTCGAATTCGAATTCGTGTTCGCATTCTTGTTCGCATTCTTCTTCGAACTCGGCGACGTCTTCTCTGATCTGGGCCATTTCGGCGTCTTCCGGGCGGTAGGCTTCGCCGGTCATTTCTTCGTATTCTTCTTCGTAGGTTTTTTCGGTGTTGGTCATTTCGTTGGCTCCTGGGTTTCGAGGTTGATTTCTGACTGACTTAACTATCTATATTATATCGGCATCCTTATAGAATGTCAATAGCAGAAAGATTAGAATTAGATTAGAGTTTTCGTTGGCTCCAGCTGCTGCCTAAAATAAAATAGCCCGACCTTCAGAAGGTCGGGCTTGTTGCAGCGGATGATTTTAGTCGTAAAAGTCAGGGTTCTTGCGCTTGTCGCAGAACAGGTCCCATGTCGCCTGGCTGTCGCTGTTCATCTGGACGGTCAAGTCAGAGAGTACCGCAGCATCAGAGAGAACGATGGAGACAAAGTCGTCGTCGCTCATGAAGGGGCAGTCCCAGGTCGACTTCAGGTCGAAGGCGTAACTGGTTACGTAACGAGACAGGCCGGCCGGTAGATTATTGAGCGCCGCCCGATTGGCTTTATTCAGGTAGTAGCTGTCGATGTCTCCGCTGAAGCTGGTTGTAAAGGGCTGGCTGTTTGTGGGCATTTCTGATCTCCTGTTTCCGAATGACTTAACTATCTATATTATACGCCCACACTATAAGAATGTCAATAGCAGAAAGATTAGAATTAGATTAGAGTTTCTAACAGAATCCGAATCGCCAGCGACAAGCTGGGCTTCTGGCTCCGAACCTGGCCCCATCTGCCTGGACCCTACCGCTCCCCCACCCCAGGCTCGAACTGCGTGCGTGTCAGGGCTTTACCGGTTGATATTGACCTCATAGACACCTTGCCGGGGTGGGGGAGTGGTTGATCTGCGTTATTCGCCGGCTTACTTTGGATTGCCCCTACCTTTCCGCACCTGTTGGCAGATAATAGGTCATGCTCGGCGTTTTGATAAACCGAAAGACCAGATTGCCGGCGACATAATGACCATTAGCAGGTGCGATCGTGATACGCCCGTCGTCGAATTGCATCACCTTGTAGCTGCCTTGCAGCGTGGCCGAGTTTTCAATAATCAGGCGAAGTACCGACAATTTGAAATTGTAATAATTGATCGTCCCATCTTTCGCCTGGGTAAACCGAAAGATCACTTTCGGCTGGTGACCGGCTTCGATCGCCCGCTTCAATTCGGCCGGTGTGACGATCCCGACAACCTTGCCGCCGTTCGCTGTGACGTAGTAACGGCCAGGCTTCCGGCTGGCCTTCAGGGTTTCGATCACGCCGAAGGCGGTTTCATAAACTTCAATACTGACATTATTCAGGGACATTTTAGATTCCTTCTTTCTGGACGTTGACCATCCCGCTGGCGCCGAAGGCGGTTTGGCGAGTGATGAAGGCGAACCAGATTGGGTCAAAAGCAACGTCTTCGACCATCTTCTCGCAGATAGTATCGATTGACACGACCGAGGCTTCGATCGTGAAATAGCGGTCGGCGATAGCCTGGGCTTCTTCGGCGGTGTTGGCGCAAGCTACTGGCTTGCCGGTGGCTGTATCGATAATGTAGAAGTTGCTGTATTCCATCTCTCTGGCTCCTCGTTTGATTTCTGACTGACTGTCTTACTCTCTTATTATACCGACATGCTTATATAATGTCAAGCGGATTCGCCATCAGAAAGATTAGAATTAGATTAGAGTTTTGGACCTGGCCCTAACGATCCAAAGACCTGGCCCTTCCAGATCGCTGCTATTCGAACGGCTCTAATTCGCTCTCCCCCACGTCGAGAGTAACCCCGGTCGTTTTGTTTGCTATGATGTAGCGCCATTCGCCGCTCTGATAGTGATAATAAGCGAATCCCTGGATATAGCACTTTGCTTCGCTGCTATTCTTCAAGCGGACTCGCTGCCACGGCTGATATCGTCGCGGCGGTGTGTTGCTCTGACTGTTGGTCTTCCTCATTGATTCCTTCCTTTGCTGCTTGGCGAACTTCGCCAGTTTGGTTCGCCCCAGGCTGATTCTGCTTGTCGCTTGCTCGGCTTGATTGGCCTAGAAAGTCATGGCAACGATCTGGCTCATGCTGTCGCTTCGACCTTGCAGGGCTGTTCGCGCTGCGGCTTTGGCGGCGGTCCAGGCTTCGGCGGTGAATTCGCCGGTCGCTTCGACTATCTGATTGAACAGGCTCATGCGAACGGTTTCGCGGGCTTCGCTCATCTGGTCGAACTGCCCGACTTCGGGGATCTGGTATTTGGGGGTTTGGTTTGTGCTTGTCATCTTCTGGCTCCTGATTGCCTTTCTTATATATATTATAGTGATATCCTATAAGAAAGGCAATAGGTTTAGATTAGAATTAGATTAGAGTTTGTTCGCTCCCATCCGGCGCTTTCGCCATTCGGCTAACAGGGCTTCTCGCTGCGATCTGTCTTTTATATTCGCGTTTAGCCAGGCGACGTATTGATCTTCGAGTAACAGGGCGCAATAATCGCAAACCGGGTCAAGCGATATCGCGCCGCCGTGCTTTTCGCGTTCGTAGTATCGAATATAGCCGAGCGGCGCCATTCTGTAACATAGGCTACAGTATAAAGCCGGCGTGAGGTCCAGGCTCGCCCGGCGTAACATATAGGCCGGCAAGACTTGCAATTCGCGATTCTTCCTGACCCATACTGGCCAGCGAAGTGGCTCTGACGCATTCGGCCGCGCTCGCTTCCCGACAATGGCGACCCCATCTGCGCCGAGGTTGATGCGATCCCCAGGCTTCAGGGCGTATATCTGTTGATCGTTCATAAGTGGTAGGTATTTGATATCCATGATTTTATCCTTTATCGAACCACGATTCTTCAATCTGCGACCGACCTCGCAAACGCCACGAATGCCGGCATTTGCAAACGGCGACGACGTGGTCTGGCTCGCCTTCGTCTTCCTGTTTTATTCCATCTTCGTATAAGCTGCCAGCGACCCAGGTTATTACAGGATAAGCGCGCCAAACCTCTCGAAGCATGATTGCAGGCTGGCCGCATTTAGGGCAATGCGGCCAGCCTTGTTTTTTGGGCTTATTCACTCGCGTTCATGTCCTTGAACGCGAAGCCGGCTTCGGCCAGGGCGGTCAGGCCGAGAGGCCGAAGGCTCTCAAAAGTCGCGGTCACCTTATAGGTGGCCTGGCAGGTTTCGCAAGGCTCGATATTCACGACGGTGGCGCCGGCGGCCATAGCGACTGAAGTCGCGTCAATTGGGCTGGCGGTGAAGGTATAAAGGCTGATGGGCATTTGATTGATCCTTTCTTTCTGCCTAGCCCTGGTTATTGCAGGGCTAGGCTTTGGCTGAATGAGGTTTAGAAGTCGGCCTGACCGTCAAAGTCAGGAACGAAGCCGAAGTCAACGTCGGCGGCCTTGACTTCGCTCTTGCAGGCTTGGCAGCGGCAAACTTCGGTTTCTTCGCCCTTCTCGCCCTCAAAGGCTGAGAAGAACTGAGTCCCGCCGCAGGTGGGGCAAACCGCCTTGACGGTGACAGGGGTTTCGGTTTCTTCGCCGAAGCTGTCTACTCCGAACTGGCTCACGACCTCGCCGGTGGTCGTGTCGAATTCGACCTTGAAGACCTGGTCGGGTCCGGTTTCAACGAAGGCGAAGGCGGTGGTTTGGGTTTGGGTTTTGCTGGTCATGGCTCTGGCTCCTGTTTGATTTCTGACTGACTTTCTTATACTCTTATTATACGCGCATACTATAAGAATGTCAATAGCTGAAGATTAGAATTAGATTAGAGTTTCTAACAGAATCAGAAAAGCCGCCTGGGTCTTTGGCGGCTTTTCCTTGCTCTGGCCAGAGAGGTTGATCTGGCTCTACACGAATCGCGGATTCATCCCGGCGTCTTGCAGGGCGAAAAGGGCTTTCTCCCATTCCAGGCGATTAGCGTGTCGCGATGCTTTGCGATACGCCGCTACCATCTTTGTAGTAGCGGTTTTCTTGCCGCGAAAGAAAGCATTGATGCGCCGGCCGTCAACAATCAGATAGCCTTCAATAGATAGATCCGCGACCTCGAATTCGATCCCGTGATCTTGAAACATTTCAATCCTGGGCATTGTCCTGGTACTCCTTTCGTAAAATGTCCTTTACCTCTTGCAGCGTCCCTACGCTGCGAATCTGGTCAATAACCGATTCGCTTGCAGCGATCCCCAATTGCTGCCGGCTCCCGGCCTTGCTCGTGTTCCTCATGCCGAGCGCCCACACCTCGAATGTTTGGTCATTCACGGCAATTAGCCATTCAGGGAACAGGGCTTCATCTGTGACAATTGCTACCACCTCACTTGAAGTGATGTGCTGTTTGCTGCTGCCTGGCTGCTGTTTACCCATAGCGAACGAATCCCCATTTCGTTTCGTTTTCGTTTACCGCGAAAGGCTCTGTAATTTCTCCCGGCGTCACCATGATTGGAGCGCATTCGCCGGTATCGGCGAATAAAACGACCATACCTTGATAAACCTTCATAACCCGATAAAGCTGTGGCGATCCGCCGATTCGGACGTAGGTTCCGAACTGGTTACGAATTGAAAAGTCTTGCTCCGTCATTCGAGAAGCGAGAATCGCATGATATTCTTCGCCGCCGATACCTCGGTTTGGAATGATTTCTTTCAGTATAATTTCTTCTGTATTCTGTTTCTGCTTTTGTTTCTTCATCTCTGGCTCCTGTTTTGATTAGTTGCTGATTTCATTATACCGACATGCTTATAGCGTGTCAAGCGCGCTTATAAGTTTCGTTGCAGCGGTAGGCTCTGCCATAGGCGATCCGCTCTTGCGCGATCGATTCGAAGATCATGTCGTATTCCCGAATAACACGCGTGGCGCGCTTCTTCAGGCTGTTGATCATCCGAGGGTGGCCTTGCAGCGATTCAATCTGTTCATTGAATTGATCGTCGGTGAGGTACTCGCCCCCATCCTGACCCAGGGGACCTGGCCCGGCGTCAACAATGACGCCGGTTTCAACGAAGTGCCATACGCCGCGCCCGTCTTCAAGGCGGCGATCTGGCGGTCGATTGCCTGAATAATCCTTCATCCTTCCACCTCGATCTGGTTCGTTTTGAAGCCGCGCATTGTAGCCGATCGCGTGACCAGCTTGATCGCTTGCTCGCGTGTCTCGCCGGACGCGACGGAGACAAAGCCGCCGTTGATAGTCAGAGTCGCTTGGAATACATTCTTGCCGCTGATTTCTGTGACATAGATCCGCGATTTGTCGTTTGCGTATCTACAGTAGATAATCGCTGATTCAAGTTGCTTGTTTGCAGCGATCACGGCGTCAATAGCGGCCGAAGGCGTTTTGCCGGTGCGGGCTGATTGCCCGACGTTGTTCCGTCGCCATTCGGCAATAAATTGGCCGTTTGCTTTGGTGATGAAGATAATATCGAAATTCATATTCATTTCGATTCCCTTTCTGCTAGAAGTCGCCGTTGAATGAGAAGTCAGGCTCTGGCGCCCAGGTGTTTGTCTCGGTAGGCTGATTGCTCCAATCCTCTGCGAACCATGGCTCTTGCGCGGCCTGGGCGGCTCTGCGGGCGTCCTGAAAGGCGTCCCACTTGGCCTGTTCCTCGGGGAAGCCGGTGAAGTCATACTCTACCCATTCGCCATCATGACCGCCGGCGACCATCTCTTCAGAAAAGCGAACGGCGGCTTCGAAGGTGAAGCAAACCGTTACAACGTCGCCGTTGTAGGCTTCGCGCTTCCGAGTACCGTCTTTCTTGCTGCTGGGGGTTTGGTTTGTGCTAGTCATTTCTGGCTCCTGGTTGTTTGACTGATTGACCTTACTCTCTTATTATACGCGCATACTATAAGAATGTCAAGCGATTTAGGGCAAAGAAAGATTAGAATTAGATTAGAGTTTTCGCCTGGCCCCTGGCTCCATATCCGAGAATCAAAAAGACCTTGATCGCGTCCGATCAAGGTCTTTTCTTTCTGCTGCCCGATAGTCCTAATGCAGGGTCGTGGCTAGCAAGAGGGCGGTCCGAACTTTGTACCCGGTATGGGCCTTTGGTTTCTGCCGGTAGTATTATCTATCCGGGGGGTCGGTTCCTGGTGTCAGGTGGCGAAGTCTATTTCGCCTTCGTTCCGCTTCTCGTTCTCTTATGCCCCTATTGTAGTATCATCCTTATATAGTGTCAAGGGTTATAGGATTAGAGGAAGATTAGAGTTTTTTTTATCCGAGGAAGATAAACCAGATTGCGATTTCAATCGCGAACGTTGCGATAGCTGATATAGCAATAATCGCGCAACCCGTATCGGTCGAATCGACCTCGACTGTGCGATCTGCCGAATAGCTTCCCGGTCTGTGACGGGTCACCATATGCCGGGCGAGGCGAGGTTGCTTGCCGCCCGTCATGTCGATATCTGCCTGAGTGTAGCCCCTGTAATCATCCCACGTTTGAATCCGGTCTTCTTTCGCGATTCGACCGTTGGCCTGTGACCATGCCCAGGCTGCGTTTCTCGCTAGAATCTTTGGGTCGGCTGTTCCGAGAATTCGCCAATGATGCAGCGTTGTCCCTTTCACGCCGGGCGAGGTTTCTTGCAGGTTGACGAATCGTGTAGCCCCTGGAAGACCGTCATACTCGCCAGCGTTGATCGTAGCGAGACGCCGGGCGAAAGAAGCGGATGAATCGCTTGTAGCGATATCGACATAATAAAGACCGGACTTTCGGTCAAATCCGCGTTCTCCGATTTTGATTTCTTCGATTCCCGTGTAACCTCTGCCACCGGTCCCGACCGCGAGAGTCCAGAGGTAGAAGAATCCATAAACGAACGCGGCGCAAAGTGGCAGGCCGAGACAGATAGCGCCGAGCGCGATTGTCTTCTCGCCGGCTTCAGGCAGGCTCGACAATTCGCCAATCCCTGAATCTTCAGGGCGTAAAGGCGCGAAGAACGATAGCAGGATCGCAAAGGCGATCGTCGCGAGAATAGCCCCAAACATAACTTTACCCATTATTGTCGCTACTTCCTACCCAGCGGGCTTGCGCGCATACGTCCATAACGCATTCAGTAAAGGCGGTCACGGCAAGCTGGGCGTCAAATCCGATACTGCCTGTCGTGTCAAACGATCTGGTTTGCTTGAAGTCAGTTTGACTTTTCGCTGCCGGCGTAACTGAAACGATCCACCATGACGCGCCTAAACCGTCCTGGTCAATGTCCTTCAGGGTTTTAGCTGAAGCGGTCGCGCTCGCGTCAACCCGGCTTCTGTGGCTCGCTATCCATTCGGCTAACTTCGTCCAGAAGTATTCTGCTGATAAGGGGATCGCCATGTCGAAGGTCATTTCGTCTTCAACGCGGATTCCCGTCCTTGCTCCGACCGTGATCTTCAATTTGAGTTTCATTCGCTCTGTCTCCATAGGTGATTGATCTGGCTCTATTCTATAACTTTGCCTGTTCTGTGTCAAGAGGCCTGTGCCGTCAGATTGCACGACTGATGGCTTCAACGATGGCATTATAAACACCGTCGCTATCTCCGACCGTGATGGTAGCCTGGGCGGTCGTGCGAACGGTCTTCTCGGTGGAGATGGTCTTGGTCACGGCGACGTAAACGGCCGTGGCGCCATCTGTGTTCAAGCTGCGCACGATTAAACTAGCAAGACGCGTAACGCTTGCGCCGATGGCAGTATTGTAAGTGGCGCTGTCGATGACCCAGCAGCCTTCTTTCTGCTGCGAATCAAGAATAACGATATCGATTTTATTCATGGCTAGTTTCCTATCTTGCGCAAGTGGGACAATTCTTCTCGCGCTATTGTCATCAATTCCGTGCGGCCGGCCTGGCTCATCTCGCGGCCGTTGCTGTGGTTCTCGAAGATCGCGGCGACCTTCGTCATGAAGGGGCTGGAAGGGCGCATACCCTTCTTCGCCGCGAAGAAGTTGTACTTCCTGGCGTATCGGCTCAAACGAATGTCGAACGCGAATTGGCTGATTTCGGTCGATTCGCTTGCAGCGGCGATCATAGTCAAAACGCACTTGATTTCTCGTTCGTCTTTTGCTTCGCCGGGGATCTGGTTGCGGCTGGTCATCTTCTATCTCCTAGTTGTTTCTGACTGACGGTCTTACTCTCTTATTATACGCGCATACTATAAGAATGTCAATCAGATTCGCCATCAGAAAGATTAGAATCAGATTAGAGTTTTCGCCTGGCCCCAAAAAGAAGCCGCCTGGCTCGTAGGGTCCAGGCGGCGATAGCTGGCGAACTTCGCCAGATTGTTAGCTAGCCGATGTTCCAGATCGATTCATCGGTGATACCTTCCGCCTTCATTGCTTCGGCGATCTGCGCGTCAATCTCGCTGTAATCGCCGAATGAATTCGCCATTCGCGCGGCTTTGGTCAATTCCGGCATGGCCTGAGTTGCAGCGTCAAGCCAATTGGAGCGCAAGGCTCGCGCGGCTTTTCCCTTGGCGATACTCACGGCAACGGCGGCGGCACGAACGAACGATTTCTTCAACATCCAATAGTTATAAAATTCGAAGTTCTTCATTTATGCCCATCCTTTCATTTCTTCGGCATGATAAACCTCGTCGGTCACGTCGCGCCCGTGTTCGTCGACAATCATATAATGATCGTCCCATTGGCCGGGCTGAAGGTGCGCCTTTGCCCGGCGAATCGCTTTGACCGCTGCCGATCCCGTTTTGTGAACGGAATAGACCTTCCATTCGTCTCCCCGGATATTTCGACCGGCGATAGGATATCCGACGTGCATCACTTTGAATTTGGCTGAAATAATCATTGGTTACTGTCTCCTTGATTGACATTCTATCAGAATGTCAAGGGATTGTCAAGAGGTGACTTCAGGCGACTTCAGGCGACTTCAGGCGACTTCAGGCGACTTCGTGACCTTTGCTTGCGCCGCCTTTGCCGCCGATATGGCCAGAACGGGCTTTCAATGATTCGAACGTTGCTCCACACTTGCAGCGATAGGGCTTTGTTGGCTCTGCTGCTGTAGCTGGCGCGCTAGGTCCAGGCGATTCTGGCTCGATTGGCTCTGTCTCGTGATCTGCGATTCTTGCAAGGCCGCCGAGTAGCTTTGCAAGAAGGCCGTCGTAGGCTTTGCTTATAAGCGCCTTACGTCGGGTAGCCGCCGGCTTTGGCGGTGTAGGAAGGCGATCGATATAAGCGGTGGCGAGGCCACCAGCGGCTGCGGCAAGGGTCGGGCTGATACCATAGAGAAGAACGGACACGATCTCTATCACGGTCACGGGCTGCGCGACCCTGAAGGATTCGAATGTATTGAAGGCGGTGTCAAACACGACTGAAGCGGCGAGAATCACGGTCGCTGTTTTGCGCACCTGGGCGGCTCGGTGTGTTTCGTCTCCGTTCGCTGTGAGGTTTACCCGGCTCCAATAAGCTGAGGTATAAATCAACCCGGCGACCGCTATACTGTATGCGTAGGCGATGATAGGCGGGACCTTCATCACGGCTGAAACATAATCCCCGACGCGCCAGATCGTGAGGGCGATAAAGATTGCAGCGAGGGCGAGGAATGCTTTTCTCATAGTAGCGTTATTCATTTATCGATACGTCCGTTTCTGGCCAGAAGCCCAAACCGTAAAAGCGACAAGCAGGGCGAGGAAGGCGATCCCGGCAATAGCGTCTAAACCGATTGGACCGGTTGAACCGCTTATAATGCCCCAGGCTCCAGCGATAAGCATGGAACCGCATAGAACGAAGGCGATCGCCTTGAAGACGCCGGCTTGCAGGTCGTTTTCTCGCCGGCTGCTGTATGGGTAGCCGGAAGAAGGCGAAGACCGTTTACCGAATAAGCCGATGCGCTTTGCAGGGCGGTTGTAGCTGCCGAGGCCTGGCAGCGTTGGCATACCCGGCAAACCGGCCGGGCGTGACCGTCCAAACCGGTCACGGTGAGAAGGGCGGCTGTTGTCGAACGGTGGCAGGTCACGCGGGCTGATAAACCGTTCACGGCTTGCAGGGCGATCCCACGAAGACCGGCGCGGCTGTGGCCTGGCTTGCTTGCGCTGAGCTGGGTAGATTTCTTCTTCGAATTCATCATCCTCAAATTCATCATCCTCGAATTCGTCTTCGTCTAATTCGTCATCCAGGGGATCGAATTCGTCTTCGCTGAATCCGTCTTCGCTCTGAAGTTGGCTGAAGTTGATCGGCTTGAATTTATTGGGCATGTCTCGCTCTCTTTCTTTTGATTGCAATATTGCTAGGGCGCTTTTGCAAAAGCGCCCTAGCAAGTCAGGCTGATTTTAGTGACGGTTGCTGAAGGTCAAGAAGAGACCGGTTTCGCGTTCGAACAGGTCCATCACGTTCTCGAATGGAATACCGTCATGCTCGGCCGAAGCGACTATCTTACCGTCGCGGTCCAGGTTGAAGAAGTTGACGCTGATTTCGTCTTTATCGTTGATGAAGATTTCAACCTTATTCCACTTGTTGCCGTGGCTCTTTGGCAGGGCGAACCGAATGCCGCCGTTGATGGCAACAAACAGTTTAGCGCCGCACATAACGATCAATCTCTCGATACCGCCGAGCGCACTGGCGCAAACGCGGACGTTCTCTTTGTTGGTCTCTTGGTCGAAGTGATGGACGGTCGAATGGGTTGTCATTTTGTTCTGGCTCCTGTTGTTCTCTTTGACTGACTTTATTTTTTAGTCGAGAACTTTTATCAACCCCGGAGAGGACTCGAACCTCTCTTTACCTCATAACCTTCAGGCCGACTTGATTCGATGACCGTGTTTATCTATTGCCGGAGAGGACTCGAACCTCTCTTGTCGCCGGTGTCATTTGGGTCAAGGCGGTGGCTCCTGATAGGCTAAGCGGAGCTGATAAAAGTTCTCGACTGTAAAGGTGCTGCTTGCTCACTTGCTTATAGTCCTAGTATATCCCTATTCTTATAGCGTGTCAATAGCTGAAGATTAGAGAAAGATTAGAGTTTTGGACCTGGCCCAGCGGATCGCCAATTGCAAGCGCCTTTGCTATCGACCGGATTCAAAGGCGCTTGCAGGGCTATGGTCAAATTAGATTATTGCCAGGATCGCCAGGCTTTGATTTCGTCTTTGGTTGCAGGGCGAATTCGGTCGCTGTTTGCTTCGACTTCAATGATCCCCCCTGGGCAAAGAAGAGTTAACTGTACTACGAGGTGACCGCCGCCGTAACTGACAATCGCGATATCGCGACACGATGTCGTAATCCAAAGGTCTTGGCCGGCAAGGTGAAACATAACAAGCTGCCCGACATAGTAATAGATAGATCGTTTACCTTCAGGCATAAGATCAATTGATTTCTTCATAGCGGCAACGTAAGCCGCGCCTTTATCGCTTTTCCTTGGCATTGCTAATGCTCCCTTTTATGTAACATCTCGCGAATGGCTTCGTTCTTTAGTCTTGGCAACACGCGTTCGCCGATCGTGCCGCCGGCCGCGATATTGGCAAAGCACTCACGAATACCTTGCAATGTGTGAATGGTCATGCCCATTATGCGAAGATTACGCTGGCGGGCGGTGAGTTCATCTGTCGTGATGGCGCCGGCCTGGTGAAGGCGGCAAGCGTCAATATATTGATCAACGAGATTCATAGCAGCGGCATAAGCGAGTCCTTTGGTATCCATTTCTTTTATCCTTCCTTCAGTCCCATAGTTACGAGGGCTTCTTGGTAGAAGCGGTCAATTGTTTCGTAAGTAACGTCTTGACCGGTCTCCCGGTCGATAATTCTGTAATAGTCGCTCCATATCCCGATCGGGTCTTTTCGGCTTGCGATCTGGATTTCGCGCAGCGCTTCTCGGTCGGTAGCGTATTCGCCGAGGGGTAGCCAATCGGATTCCGACTTTGGCGGCCGAGGATTCCCGGTGTGCTGAAGTATGAACCTGGGCTGGCTGCCTTTCTTCGTCATGGCTATGCCTTCATGATTTCTTCGACCGCCGCTTCGAATGCCGCGAGTTCGGCGGCGAATTCTTCGCGAGAACGGCGACCGCCTTCGCGGTGGCGATTGGCTCGGACTTTCGCCGATGCGAGAATAGCAGCGATACTCGCGTCAGAGACGCCGGCTTCTTTTGCCGTGGCGATCTCCTGGTCGAGTTTAGCCTGGACGGTGACATAACCGATTGCAACAACGAACGCCGATCCCTGGATCGATTCTACCGTTTCTTTCGCTTGCATAAGTTTTGTTTTAAGCATCTTTGGCTCCTATTCAATCTCGGAGAATACAACGAACATTACATGAGATTCGCCGCTGACTTCAAACCCGCGTTCTCCATCTTTGTCGAATTCGCTACCGCTGATTACGATGGCGGTAGGATCGATCTCGGCGATAAATAGACCGACGATCTTCGCTATTGTAGCGATAGAGATAATGCCAGTGCCGACTTCGCTGACGGGGCTGAAACGCTTGACGATCGATCCATCGCGTTTCAAAATTTCGGTCTTGATAATTGTTTTGCGCATTGCTTTGGCTCCTGTTTTGAGAGTGTAACAGGGGAGCGGCTTCCTTCGTGATTCGGCGTACGGCTGCTACTTCTGCGCTCGCGTTTCCGGTCTATCCCGGTCGCCGCTCCTGTTCTCCTGTATGTATTCATTATAGGCTATTCTGATAGAATGTCAAGGGGTAGAAGATTAGAGTTTGATTAGAGAATCGAATCGTTCTGGCCGCTGTCAAGGTATAATCGAATCAACCTCGAAAGGATGAAACGCCAATGCCTGGACCTATCAAACCAAACCGATTGCTCTATGTCTACATTGCAGGACCTTACTCGCTGCCTGACCCATCTGCGAACGTAGGGAAGGCGATCGACGTGGCTGATACGCTACTATCGCTCGGCTTTGCTCCATACGTCCCTCACCTCTCACACCATTGGAACGAACGCCGGCCGCGCCGATACGAAGACTGGATCGCCCTCGACTTGCTCTGGCTTGATCGCTGTGACGCCGTTTACCGCCTTCCAGGCAATAGCCCTGGTGCTGATAAAGAAGTCGAGTATGCTATCGCAAACGGCATACCGGTTTACCATGACCTTCGCACCTTGCTTCGGGCTTTGGCTGATATCGCCAAACAAGCGGCGGCAGCGTAGCAGAATCAGAAGATCGCCCTTTTCAGGGCGATCTTCTTTTCGACCGCCAGTCAAACGGTCGGGGTAAAGCCGGGGAGCCGCCGGCTAAACTTTAGTCGTAATTGCCGCGTGAGTCATTCAGGACGCGAAGCTGACGAGTCAATTCCCGGATTGTATACAGGGCGGCAATCGCCAGATTCATGAAGCCGCCGCGTTCTGTGTATTCGACAATTGCAGAATCAACCTTTTCGCGCCGCGCCATCTCTTCGCGGCGGGCTTCACTTGATCGCCGGTTAACGCCTTCCATTGCAGCGAGAAGCGCCGCGTCAAAGTCATAAAAGCGGGCGGTAGAGTCCGATCCCCAATCAGGCAGGTGGTAACGAGGGTCAACCTCAGGAACGTCATACCCTTCGACGTCCGCTACCCGAATCGGCGCTACCGCTCCAGGCACGCTCACGATAAAGCATTTCATCCCGCCGACTTCGTCTTCGTTTGTGAATGGGATGAATTCATCCGGTACAAGCGCCTTGATCTTCTGCCATGCGCGTTCGGTGTTCGCCTTGTCTTTCGCTGCCTTCGCTGCCTTTGCAGCATCAATATAATCTTGGAATGTCATCTCTGTCTCCTTTGCTGATTGATTTATCTGCCATTATGATAGCAGGTCGCTTATAGAATGTCAAGGGCTTTTCGGCTTTTCGTTCGTTTTGCCTTGCTCTGGCCAGAGTGCTTCTTCCTGGGCTTTGTCTTCTTCTTCGCTTGTTTCAGTTCTGATACGATTACATCTGCTAAACTATGCAGCAGATTCGCTATGAACAGGCCGAGAAGATAGCTAAACGTATGGGGGCCAGGTGTCAGGTTGATTGGAAGGCCGGCTTGATCTGCTAGCCATAATGCGAACAGAATCAATGGCGAGAATAAAACGAGAAGGTAAAGAATGCGCCCAGCCCATCCGAGAACAGGGTCATGCGAGAATCGTTCTCGGTGTTTCATTGCCTTTGCATAAGGCCACCAGATAACACGCCAAAGGCCGCGACCGCGCGGCTGGTCAAGATCTGGCGTGATCGGTATGCCGGTGATACAACCGGCGACGGCGCATAATCCTACCGTCAAGCTGCCGCTAATCGCAAACGCGGCCGATCCAACAAAGGGAGCGGCCGCTACTGTTATGCGATTATGGGTTTTGCCATCTGGCATATCTACCCGAAAGACTTCGCTTCGATCGCGTCCATAGCGTCGCGCGCTGTGATGTAGCGATCCTGGGCGGCTTCGATCGCTGCCTTGTCGCCGGTGCGCTGTGCTTGCCGTAAAGCGAGACGCGCTTCTGCCAATTCTTTTGCGGCGGCGGCGCGCAACGAACGCATGTCTTGCGCGTGCTGATTACGTTTCTTATTATTCGACATTTGATAGGTCCTCCTGAAAGAGAGAGAATAAGGTGGTCTAGTCCTCGCGACCGGCGAATAATTGTCGGTCTAAATTCAATCGGAGATTCATCTTCATCTGGCGAGGGCCAGCCCTGAATTTCTCGACCCAAAGGTCGATATCCAGCGTTTTAGCGGCGGCTTGCGTCGGGTCAAAGTATGCAGCAGAGTCCATCATGAGAACAGTATCGGCGTCCTTTTCAATTGCTGAAGAATCGGCAATGTCATTCATGCTCACGCTTTTATTATAATCTGTTCCGGCACGGTGGCGCTCTCCGACTTGGCGCCCGACATGCACCAGGGCCAATACCGCCGCGTTGGTTGTCTTCGCGATAGTTTGACTTCGTTTCATGAGTGAACGGACTTGCTCTTGCACGCTCGTATAGCTGCCGGCGATCCGTAGGTCGCGCATCATATCAAGCACGATTAGGGCGGGCTGTGTTTGGCGCGCCTTGCGCATCACGACATCAATGTCTTGTTCTGGCGTGTCGTCGATAGCAAGAAGCTGAAGGGCTTCTGCGATCTTCAATCCGTTGTCTATCAGGGCGGCTTTCTGCGCATCTGACAGGCGGCCGGCTAACACGTCTCGGTATGGGATCGCCATGCTCCCGCAGGCCAATTTAGCGAACAGGGTCACGGCGCGCATCTGCGCTGATACATACAAGACTCTTTGCCCTTGCCGCGCAACGTTGGCTGCTATCTGAAGGGCTAACGTTGTTTTACCCATTGAAGGCGGCGCTGCGAGGATTGTCAGATCGCCGCGCGTAAGACCGCCGAGTCCTCGGTCCATTGGGCTAATCCCGGTGGTGACGGTTGAAGGTGTTGTCGCTGTGACTTGCGAATTGAATTGCAGGGCGATATCAGTCATATCGCTTGTAGCGACTTCTAGCGGCGCTTGCAGATTCACGGCTGAAGACAATTCTGCCATCACGCCTTCTAGATCGCCTTTCTGCCTCAGGCCAACGATCCTAGCAATAGCCGGGTCTATCTGCCTTGACAGGAACGAACGCCGGCGAATTTCATCGGCAAATTCTTTTATCCGTAGGCTGCTAGCCATTGTCGAAGACCAGTCAAGAAGATCGCCTAAACTTTCGCTTGCGATAGCCGCCTGATAAGCGAGGGCTGAATAATCCGCGTCCTGGCTTGCTCCCTGGGCATTGCCTAGAAGGCAGGTCCAAAACGCCTTGACCTTGATATCCGATATCATGTCGGGCTTCAGGTCGATCGCTTCACGCGTGGCGCGCTCCGGGTCAATAAAACAAAGACCCGCGAACGTTTGTTCTAATTGCCGCTGCTTTAGCAGGTGGGCTTCAGTCATGGATTGATCTGTCATATCTGGCTCCTGTTTTGAATGCTTTGATTATTATAGCATTATCCGACAAAGAGTCAACGGCTAATACTCTTCGGATGGTACGAAACCTGGACCCGCGCTTTTGCTGCCAGCGAGGGCGCGCGCCGTGTTGAACACGCTGAAGGGCGTAGCAACGGTCACACCATCTGACCGTAACTTGCGCAAGGCTCGCTCGAAGATATCTGGTGAGATATTCGCTTCGAGAAGTCTTTGCATAGCTGCGATCCATGACTTTTGCTCTCGGTTCCCGATTGGCTGAATACCGGTCACGCGAACGAATATCGCATAGAAAACTTGATATCTTTCAGGCAACCATGACGGGTATAGGTCAAGACCGCCGTTCGCGTTTTGCTTTTGCTCGTATCTTTCAATCGCATCATAGGCCGATTGATTCTTGACGGGTCGACCATCACGGGCGATATCAAGCCAAACGCTCGGCCGGCGTGTAGCTGGCTCAACTTCAAGAGAAGTGTCTTGCTCTTGACAAGTCTCTTGAATGCCTTCAGTCTCTACTGGCACGAAAGTGCCAGGATAGATATCTTCTTGTATATTAGAATCTATCTTAGTGTCAAGTAGCTTTACACCCCCCTGTAAACTAGTTTGACACCCCCTGTCAACTGATTTGACAGGTTCGCTCGCCGCCCGTCTCGCTGGTGGTTTGGGGGATTCAATCACGTCTTGCCGGGCTGCGAAGTCAGGCTTATCCGGGCCAGGCTGGGCGGTGATCACGACCTTGAATCGCACTTTGCCGGTGTCATAGAGAGTCACGACTTGACCGCTTTGGGCCGGCCGGACCGCCATTAGATAGCCATCTGCGACAAGTAACTTTACCGCCGCGTTTACTGTTTGCCGGCTGTAGCCGGTTCGCTTTGCGATCGTCTCTTGGCTAGCTTTGCAGCACCCATCTGACATTTGACAATAGCGCCAGATTGCTCCGAATACCAGCGCGGTTGATTGCCCGTAGGCTTCTATCAGAACGTCAAATACCGGGGTAAACCCGGATACCTGGGCAACTGTATCTTTTGATTGATTCATATCGGCTCCTTCTGTCTCCGTGAATAATAGGTCTAAATCATTATATGATTAGCTGCGAGAAGAGTCAACGGTTCGCGCCTTTATGAGTGAAACTCTAATCTAGAAGTGGCGAACTTCGCCAGAATGAGTAAAACTCTAATCTAATTCTAATCTTTCTACCCTTGTAATTCTATAAGAATGGGGCTATAATAGAACTATAAGACAGTCAGTCAGAAATCAGGAGACCGAAATGACGAACACGAACCAAACAAACCACGTCCCATTCATCGCCCAGGCAGTAGCCGCCCCTATCGTTGAAGCCGGCTTCCAGGCTTTCATCGTAGGCGGTTTCGTTCGTGATACTGTCTTCTTCGGTACTGAAGCGAACGATATCGATATCGCCACGAACGCCACGATCGAACAGATTGAAGCGATCTTCCCCGGACAGACTCGCGACACCGGCGGCAAGAAATTCGGGATTATCCGCGTGATCGTTGCTCACCAGGCGATCGAAGTCGCGACCTTTCGCGGCGAAACGATTGAAGCTGACATGACCGCTCGCGACATCACGATCAACGCCGTTGCAATGAACTGCGAAACCGGCGAAATCGTTGCTCACCCCCAGGCCATCTCTGACATGCAGAACGGCGTCATTCGCTTCTGCCAGGGCTTCTCGACTATCGTAGCTGACCCGATGCGGGCTGTGCGGGCTGTGCGCTTCGCTGTTCGCTTCGGCTTCGTGATCGCTGCTGATAGCCAGGACGATATCCGAAATGCTATCGAGACCGGCGTCACCGCTCGTATCAATCCTGAGGCCTTCAAGCAGGAACGGGCGAAGATGGTCAAGACCGGTCGCGGCGACTTCGCCTTCGACATGATGAAGGCTTTCGGTTTCAGATGGTGGTGAGGTCCAGGCCAGCCACCATCTGAAACTCTAATCTTTCTCTAATCTAAATCGCTTGACATTCTATCAGGATAAGCTACAATAAAGACAGTCAAGTCAACCCAAACGCAGGAGACAGGAACTATGTCATTTTACGAAGTAGCAATCATCACGGTCGATACCCAGGAAGTTATGACCCTGGGAGACTTTCTGAAGCTGCCCGAAAACAAGGGCTTCATGTTTACGATGCGCCCTGACGGTCGCGTCGTCAAATACAATACTGCTGACAAGAATCCGAACTTCATGTTCTCTGCGAAGGTCGTCGCCGTTGTTGAAGAACGGTTTATTGAAGAACAGAAATCAAGATAAGGATACAGGAACCATGACTAAAACTAAAACCCCTTCCCTTTTGCCGCTCACCCCTTTGGACTCTGAAAAGGAACCAAAGACAGGCTTCCTTGTTTACGAGGTCAAGACCGGCGTTCTCGTTGCCGTGACCGATCTGCCTGAAAAGGCAATGGCCTTGCTTCGCGTGACCCGCGCCGATGCTCTGAAACAGGGCTTCGAAGTGACCCAATTCTCTCGGCGGCTTATGCGCTTGACCGTTGCCAAAGGCGATGAAGTCTTCGACTTCGCTATCCGGCGCGTTCGCGCTCCAGCTGCTGTCAATCCCGTAAAGGAACAGTAAAATGCCAAAGATCAATCCACCCTTCCCTATGCGTATTAATCCTCAGGATAAATACGCCATAATCGCCACGGCTCAAATTGGGACGGACGAAGGTCCGACCGAACACGTCTTTTTGACCGCCCCGACAAAGGCGATCGCCAGGCGTGTTCTCGCCTATCTTGCAGCGACCTATCGCGACAATGCTCTGCCCGATATCGCCTGGGCACGTGACCCGGATAAATTGACTATCTATAAGAATAGTGATATCATAACAACCTACGCCATTCAAGAACAGAACAAACAGAAGGAGGACCGATGAAAGACTATCAAATCAAATTGCTTGAAGGTGGCCTAGTGTCAATCGCCTGGGCTCCGTTTTGCGAAACAACCTATGATAAAGCCGGGCTTTTGCGCACACTTGAAAACGCTCGCGCTGCTGCGGTTGCCGCCGCCTTACCGCACAGCGAACGCGTTGCCATTCTCGAAAAGGCGATCGCTATGCTAGAAGAGGAACGCCAATGAAATGCCCATTCTGTAATGACAGGCGATCCTTGCGCATTATCGCTCGTGGCCTTGATACGCGATACGCGCCGGTATTCTATCCGAAAACTTATGAGGTAGTATGCCTTGGCTGTCGAACGTCAAGCGGTCGGTATAAGACGCCGGCTGAAGCGATCAACCGATTCGGCTCTTACGGGATTCTACGAATCCCCTTATCGCTGGACCGCCGCCGCCCACACCTCGATTTATCGCCGCTCGAAGTGTCGCGCCTTGTAGCCGACAACTTTTATCTTGCCGCTTTGCCAGTGACAAGCAAAGGCCGGGCGCTTATCGAACAAGAGAAAACGATCGTCGAAAGTCGCGGCCTTCAGGAAGAAGAAGGAATCTATTCTTTCTTCGGCTCTGAATTTGAAAGGCTTCCAATCGGGAATCAGGAAGTCGAATTCTTTGACGTGAATCAATCAAGAATTCAGGATATCCCGGTCGGTACTTCAATCGGAATTTCGCCACTCGGCAACGTTGGAAAACTCGTGTATGTTCGTGAGACATGGGCAGATCACGAATGCGGCAACGAGAATTGTAGCCACGTTGTCTATGCTAACTTCGTGACCGAGGGAAGGTCAAGCGCGATTCTGTCGCGGTGCGCGTGCGGTAAATCTGTACCCTACGGCGAAACTTACTGGAAGCCGGCAAGGTCCATGCCCTATGACTATTCTCGCTTGATGCTGACTGTCAAAGGTGTCAAGGCAACGCGGCTTTCTGACTTGACCGAAACCGAGGCGCGCATGATGCGCTTCGCAGATGCGCAAGACGCCGCGAATCACTTCGCGAATAAATACCGAATCCCTACCGCTGCTGACCCACTTATCTGGCTCGTCGAACTTGCGCCAGCCTGGACCCCGGATATCGCTTTTTAGAACAGATATCCTTATAGACTCTTGACAAGCTATAAGGGTCGTGTATAATCAAACTAGAAACCTACAAGGAGACAGAACACGAATGAAGAATCGTAATCTTACTAAAAACATTCTTGCTACCGCTACCGATGGCATGAAACAGGATATCGAATCCGATGCCGAATATTTGACTCGCGTCGTCGGTCGTAAGGTTGGGCAATCTGAAGTCATTCAATTGCTTATCGCTTACGTCCATCCAGCCCGCCGAGAAGAGGTCGATCCCGTTGCTCTGAATGCAATGATTGATCGTATCAACGCGCTCGCACTTGACCGCCAATAATACCGGATTTTACCGGTTTACTGGAAACACCCTATTCACCTTTTTTTGACAGGAGAAACCTAATGCCTACTTTCAACCTTCCTACCGGCCTTTCTGATATCGATCAATCGATGGGTCAAAAAGGCGCGCTCCCGTTCGCCGCTCCGCTGTTCTGGTGGAACAACGCGAATCAGGAACTTGAACCGCTCGCAGAATCCCAGCCCTGGGCTTACTTCGGCGGCTTCGTGACCAAACTCGAAGACTTGAAGTCCGTTTGCGAAACTCGCGGCGTTCCTTTGCCGGCAATGAAACCGGGCAAGAAGAAAACCCGCGACGGGAAGACGATTGAACTGATTGGGACTCGGTCGATGCTGCTTGTCCCTATCCTGAAGCGCGTGCAATACCGGCGCAAGGGACCAGACGGCATGAATGAAATCGTTTACGGCGATACATGGCCTAAGGGCTTTTCGCGCCATGCTCACCTTCTCGCTATGCTTTTCTCGAAGGACGCGAACGGCGTCACCCCCTGGGGTCCGGTCGTGCTGACGCTCGGCGGCTTCCAGGTGTCAAATCTGTTCGATGCTTTCACCCAATGGCAGAAAGTCACCGCCCCTCTGCGCGCTGCTCTTGTCGAGAAAGGCGCGGCGGTTCCACCGGCTACTGCCTTTGCTGCCCCTATCGGCAACTTTGGAGACACCCCGACTACGAAGATGGTCGGTCGCCCCGGCCTTCAGTCACCTATCACCCCGATCGCCTTGCGCGAAGAAAAGCTGACCGGCGATCAACTCATGACCCGCTTTATCGGCAATGACGCCGCCGCCGAAATCATGACTTTGCGCGAACAGGCTACGCCCTGGGCCAATGAATGGAGCGCCGCTTCTCGCGCCGCCGCTCCCGTTGACGAATACGACGGACTTGAAGATCCGGGTCGCGTTCCTGAAATCATGCAGGACGAAGACCTTCCCTTCTAAATCAACCCTTTGCCGGGAGCGGCCTTGAAACCGCTCCCGGCAAGCTTTGGAGTAAAACTTTATGAGATCAATCGCCGCTACTCGCGGCGTAACACCGGAAAAGAACGAAGTTATAGTCAAAGAAATTCGAGGCTACGAGGTAGCAAGAACCTATCCTTTACCTTTGCGTAATGACCTTGCGAAACACGCTCCCGTATTTGATTGGGGCTTCTTTGGCGAGGCTCCGAAACAACTCGCCCTCGCGATATTAGTCGTCGCTGTAGGTGAGGTAGCCGCTCTTGAATACTATGTCGAATTCGCCGAAAAGATAATAAGCCGCCAGCCCTACCACGGCTTTACATTCGGCATGTCAAGTATTCGAAATTGGGTTGACGCTGCTGCTGCCAGGCGGCACGCTCAAAGGCGGCGCAAGATGCAGAAAGGACGAAAGTACAATGCCAACTATGACTAGCGGTATGCTCTGGGCTTATCAATCCGGTCGTGATCTTCAGGCTGCGATCGTCGAAGCCGCGACCTACTTCGCTTCGAAGTATGCCGTTCGACCGAATTCTGCCTTTGTAAATCCAGGCGCTCTCGGAGAAGAAACCCTTATCGCCGGCGTCACCGTTCGACCGTCTAAAAGCGTGATGCTAAATCATATCTGGATTGGCTCAACTGAAACCGATGTCAAACACTAGCACTCCGGAATCAAGGGCGCGCACACTTGCAAAATGGGGCTCTGGCCGCTCGGCACGGGCTAAGGCGGTTGGCTGTTGCTTTCTTCTTCGAAATCAGGCGACCTTGCTTCAGGAAGAACTAGATGATATTCTCGCCTTTAGCGCTTTTGATGATTGGTTTGCGAATGTTAGCCATACGGCTTCGTATGGCAATTGGCCTGGGGGGATCGCCTTTCACGTCACAGGAACGAAGGCGAATACCTATATTGCAGCGACCATGCCAAGACGCGGCAAACTGGACCTGAAAGGCTCCGTTGGAACGCAAGACCTCATAATCGTTGAATTCAAAGATATCGTTCCTTTCTCGCAGTTATACCGATATCTTTCGCCATCCGAACAAGAAAAGAAATTCCATAATTCGAGGACCTATGCAAGCTACTGAAAAGACCTTCCTCTTGATAGCGATCGTAATTATTCTCGCACCGATCCTGATTCGAATCCTTGTCGGGCTTATCCGAACCGCCATCTTCGTCTACTATGAACGATTCGCTTCAGATGAAAAGCGCCGGCATTATCACGCCATGCTAGCCCTGAAACGATATCGCCGAAATCAACGGCGGTACTACCGTCGCTGACCCAAACACCTGGCCCCTGGCCCCAAACTCTAATCTTATTCTAATCTTCTGTACCTTGACATGCTTATAGAATAAGCTACAATAGAACTATCAAACTGATACAGGAGAAACAGAAATGACAACACCAGCCGCCAGCGAAAACAAAGACCTAGTAGCCGCCTTCGCCGCCCGCGTATCGACCTCAAAATTCATTCATTATGAATACGATAATAAAGACGCCGTTTGCAACCAGGTCGCCAGATGGCTGATTGATGACTGTGAAGAAAACGCCTGGGACTTGAACCCAGCAGCATGGACCGACGAAGAAATTGACGACTATGTTTCGGGTTGTTTCGAGGAAGACGGCTACGAACCCTATTCATTGAACCGGCACTAGAAACCGCTGCCAAAGAGAGAAGCGACCGACTGAAAAGCGGTCGCTTCGTGGTTGAATCGCACACCTCAAATGACGTATAATAAAGACGCTATGACAAACAAAAGAGACGGGTTTGGACATGAATCGCCATTCGAAGGCGATTCAAATGACTGGATAACGCCGAAATGGATAATTGACGCGTTCGATTCGCTTGCTCCGAAAGGGGAACGATTCTTCGACCTTGACCCATGCGCTTCCCTAACGCAGCCCTGGCCAACGGCAGCGCGCATGTTCACAGAGCGCGACAATGGCTTGATGCAGCCATGGGAAGGCCGGGTCTACTGTAACCCGCCTTACGGTCCTCATACCGGCGTATGGTGCGAGAAACTAGCCAAACACGGCAACGGTATCGCACTTATCTTTGCAAGAGTAGAAACGAGGCTTTGGCATGACTTCATCTTCCCTCTTGCCGCTGCTGTGTTATTCCCGGCCGGGCGAATGCTAATCGCCCGGCCGGATGGAACGGTCGGTAAAGCGACAAGCGGCGCTCCTAGCGCGATCATTGCCTATGGCTCCCAATGCGGATTCGATCTGTCTTTACTTTGCTCTACTCGTAAAATCCCAGGTGTTTGCTATGGAACGCCGCTTGCTCTATCAAGAAAGGAGAAATAACGCATGACACAATTCACCCCAGGTATTGACGTTTCAATCTATCAGGGAAGCATAAACTGGCCAGCCGTTGCAGCGGCCGGTATCAAGTATGCCGTAATCCGGGCAACCGTTGGCGACTATTATACCGATGCGAACTATCGTAGGAATTTTGATGGCGCCCGTGCTGCCGGCATTCCCGTTGTATCTGCCTATCATGTCACCCGGCCGAATCGCCCGTTCGCCGCTCAAATGACCCGGCTATGGACCGCCCTCGGCTCCGACCGTCCGACCGCTCCGCTTACAATTGACGCTGAGGTCGCTGATGGAATGTCGCCGTCGCATATCACGAACTATCAGAAAGACACGGCGATCACGATCGAAACAGAAACAGGGAAGAAGCCGGTATTCTATACGGCTCCCTGGTTTTGGGACCCGAACGTCATTCGAAATGTTTGGGCGCGTGAATATCCGCTTCACCAGGCTCGCTATGCTTCAACCCCCTTGCCGCTGCCGCTTGACTGGTCAAGCTGGCTGCTGTGGCAGTATTCTTCATCCGGTCGTATCAACGGAATCCCCGAACGCGTTGATCTGAATTGGTTCGCCGGCTCTGAAGCCGATCTCGTTGCCTGGTCTGGCGGCGAGGTTTACGAACCCCCGACCGTTATATCGTCTCTATCGATGGAAGTCGCTGTCGGGACTTTGATCGTTCGCGCAGGTCCAGGTCGCGGCTATGCAGAACTACGTCGCGTTCATGCCGGCGATCCGATCTTCGTGCAAGACGTTGTTCCAGCTACTCTCGGCGGCTATCCTTGCGTATGGGGTAAAATCCAAACCGGTCCAGATGCCTGGTGCTGTTTGACCGTTGGCTCCGAACGGTACACGGTCCCGGCTTACGAAGATTAGGGAATCATGCCGAGCGAGACATGACCAAACTAATTACCCCGATTGTCACCTTTGCTATTGGCGTCTTGCTGATAATAATCGGCAATCATGTCGAACGTCCAGATAATATCGCTATCTGGACGTTCGCCGCCTTTATGATGCTCTTGTCGATCGTGACCCTCTATATTGATTCGCGGCACGAACTGTTAGACGCTTTTACCCGTGAACAGGAAGCAAAGGCGATCACGCCAGCGACCGAGGCGCTTCAACTGCTACGGCGATTCGATCCCCGGCAACTTGCTATCGCCGAATCGCTGTTACAAACCTACCCGGCATATCTGCGCGTGGTGGCCGGAGATGCACCGCTTTTGTCTCTTGTCGTAGGCGCGGATGAAGAAGTCCCTCTCGACTTCATCTATCGATATCTTGATGCTTGTATTGCCTACGGGCAAAAGCAGCGGCTTTATCCAATTCGCATGTGCCAGGGCTGGACCTACCCGCGCGCCGGGCAATATGCGCGAATCCTCTATGACTATATTATAAATTCGGGTTGGGCTGCTCCAGCTGCCGGCAATAATTCAGGCAGATGGCATTCGAACGGCTTTGATAGCTGCGCTGAATCGGTCGGGTACTTCAGGCTGAAGGACGCTGTTTACGCCCTATCCGAGAACAACAATCAGGAACAGGACGAAGAAGCAATCCAAACAAATGCGACATTCGAGTCGCGCAGGGCTTGAAAAGGCTCTCGCTGTATGATAATATAATCATTACATACAAGGAGACAGATGGAGAAATCTCAAAAGACTCACGAACTCGAAGACATGTTTCTTGCTCAGGTCCATGAAGCCGGGCTTCCCTTGCCTTCCAGAGAATTTATCTGGCACACCCCGGCCTACGGCGAAAAGAAACACCGATGGCGATCCGACTTCTTCTGGCCAGAGATCGGACTCGCTGTTGAAATCGAAGGCGGCACGAATAACCCGCGTCACCCAGGCCGGCACTTACGCCCTGACGGATTCGAAGAAGATTGCAAGAAATATAATACCCTTGCGCTCTATGGTATCGACCTTCTTCGCTTCACGGGGAAGATGGTGCGTAATGGCACTGCTATTCAAATGCTCTATCTCTATATGATGAATCGCCCGATCGAAACGCACCGGGCGAGACTAACCGTCGATAAAGAGAGTGGCAAACAACTATTAGAAAACTTTCTGAAGAAGGCTGTTACAAGGAGAACACAAAATGCAACTGCCAGAACAACTCGTAAACGAATTGCTTGATATCCGCTCACACTTTGACCGGATAGGCTTTCGCCTCGGCAAGGCCGCAGTTATGGCGCTCGCTTACTGCCACGATGTCTACCCGACCGCTACCGATGAACAGATATATTCATACGTTGGATCGCTTGCCGGCAAGCGCGCTCGCACCGTGAGAGAATACGCCGCCGTTGTCGCCTATTATGGCTCTGATGGTATCGCTCAATTCGAAACGCTGTCATTCGATCACTTCAGGATCGCTCTTCGCTTACGCCCTGAAGGTCCAGAAGAATTACTCGCTTGGGCCGAAGAACAGACCGCTATCTTTAATCGCCCGGCGACCGTCGATCAAATGGCCGCTCACTTTGCTACCGGCAAGGCTTATAGCAAGGCAGTCGAAGATGGCCAGGCTACACAGATTGAATCACCCGAACGCTTTTCGCTCCCTCTTGCTCGTGACGAACAATCGCAGGGCTTGCCAGTAGCTTCATTCGACAAACCGATTCGAGACCTCGCTATCGTTCAGGGAGAATCCGATGAAGACCCTGATGTTATTCTCGAAAACGCCGTCAAGATGATTCGCAGCGTAATCGATAGCCCGGCGCTCCGTAACCGGCTGAATGCAGGGCTTATCATGGCAATCGATATCGCCACCTCGACTATTGTCGATGCGATCAAAGCATGGCGTCTTGCACGGCTGAAGGAAGACGCTCCCATTGCCGATGGTGAAAAGGTGTGCTAGAATACTGATTAGATGGGTTACGAAGCGCCTAATCGCTTCTGTCTCCTGTATGATGATTGGTGGCGCGATCGCCCACGGTCGCCCCTCTGACTGACTTGAATGAGTAGCACGCAAACGACAAAGGCTCCAGGCTGCCCCATCCAGCTTGGGGCCTTTGTCTATTGAAACCCCGAATCAATAGACGTATAATATAAGCATGGCAAACAAACCTAAAATAACCTTGAACAATCGAATAGTAGAGCATAAGATTATGAAGGTCGCGGATCTTATGGCTCACCCTCAAAACTTTCGTCTTCATAATGCT